>Ga0206815_1123_pt1 | contig 20341 bp, 23 predicted proteins | sample Alteio_BWOrgCont_91_FD_152864 | JGI IMG/M metagenome (GOLD analysis project Ga0206815, IMG submission 152864) | Enriched cells from forest soil in Barre Woods Harvard Forest LTER site, Petersham, Massachusetts, United States -... | ecosystem: Environmental > Terrestrial > Soil > Temperate forest >...
TTTGTTCTTGCTATAAGTGGATGGGCTGTGGTGAAGGCATTTCCTTTATGTATATCAACCCTGATTTGTTTAAAAAACTCAAGCCTGTATTTGTTGGTTGGCGCAGTATTCAATCATCAATGAGTTTTAATAATCAAAGAAATTATTACCAAGATGCTCGTGTATTCGAATTGGGTTGGGATAACATGACATCATTTGCTGGTTTTGCCAAAGCACTAGAAATAGTTGAACAAATTGGCATTGAAAATATTGCAGAGAGAGTCATTGAGTTATCAACTTATTTGCTTGAGTCGTTAAATAAAAATCACATTCCTCATTTAACTATTGTAGATAAAGAGCATGTCTCAGGCAATGTATTGATCGGTCCATTCAAAGATTCTCTTGCTATTGTTGAAATGCTGAAAAAAGAAAATATTTGGGTGAATGCTAGAGGCAATGGCATTCGTATTTCATTGCATTTTTATAATAATGTCGGGGATATCGATAACCTTATCAATGTGATGAAAAATATCCATAGTGAAAATGTAAATTGATTCTAAGCGAGAGATTTAATGACTACTAATAAACGTGAAATACCTACAATTGATGTGTCAGCGTTAGCAACAGCTAAATCACATAAAGAATTATTAGTGTTGGCTAAAACTGTTTATGAAGTCTATTCGACTGTTGGCTTTGCTTATATTGTTAATCATACTATTGCGCCAACGCTTTTTGATGCGATATTCGAAGAATCACGTCTTTTTCATCATTTACCGGAAGAAGAAAAATCAAAGATTTTGCAAAATGAATTTTATCGTGGTTATATGCCATTTGGTGCATCAAAATTAAAAGTATCAACGCTTGGGACCGCTGTAAAGCCCAACCAAAGCGCTGCGTTTATTCTGATGCAAGAAGTTGATAAAGCTGATCCTGATTATATTAAAGGGACCAACTTAGCAGGGCCTAATCAATGGCCATCGGCAGCATTATTGCCGAATTTCGAATTTACCTTGCGACATTATCGTGAAGAGATGACGGTATTGGCAAAAAATCTCGTTCGGTTGTTTGCATTAGCGCTAGGCGAGGATTATTATTCTTTCGATCATTATTTTAATCATCCTACCAATTACCTGCGTTTACAATATTATTCAGCACAACCCGATGTTATCCCCGCAGACCAATATGGCATTGCTCCTCATACCGACTATGGTTTCTTTACATTATTGGTGCAGGATAATGTCGGTGGTTTGCAAGTACAAAGCCAAGATAATCAATGGATTGATGTGTCACCGGTGGAGGGTGGTATCATCATGAATACCGGCGATATGTTACGTTACGTTAGTAACAATAAAATTATTTCTACTCCTCATCGTGTCATTAACACCTCTGGTCGTGAGCGTTATTCAATTCCGTTTTTCTTCGAACCTGACATGAAATCCGTGGTTAAAAAACTGGGATCATCTGACACAAGTGGAATTAAATATGCAGACTATACAATGGATAGAGTGTTGGGAAATTACAATATAGGCGCAAAATTTAATTAAATAGAGTGTAAAAATTATTATGTATAATATTGCAGCGAAAGTACGTGTCAGTGAATTTTTTCCGCTTTATGCCGTTATTTTGTTAGGGTTTCTTGGTTATGCCTTAACGATTACATTGTTTATTCCTATGTTGATGGATCAAAGCTTTCAACTATTACCATCGAATACCAGTGTCGGTATGCGTGCAGCTGTATCGGGTTTATTGTTGGCAATGTATCCTTTGGGACAGTTCTTTGGCTCGCCTATTATCGGCAGTATTTCAGATCATTATGGTCGCAAGAAAGTATTACTGATCAGTTTGCTGATGTGTACTGGCGGTTTTTTGGGAATGGGCTTAAGCATTGAGTTTCATCAATTAAGCTTATTACTGCTATTTTCATTTTTAACCGGCTTATGTGAATCAAACATGGCAATATCTCAGTCTGCCATTGTGGATAGATCGCCAGATCCCATCATCAAGACGAAATTAATCGGATATGGTTATTCTGCTTGTAGTCTGGGCTATATTTTAGGGCCTTTACTTGCTGGGAGTACGTTAAACTATAGTATGCCATTTTTTATCGTGGCTATTGGCGTACCTTTATTAGCATTGTGGATTTTCTTCAATTTTGATGAAGTCTATTATCCCAATCCACAAACTAAAATTAAATTTATGCAGTCAATTACTGCTATAAAATCTATTTTTACGCAAAAAAAATTAACAAAAATTTATTTAATTAACTTTGCTATCTTTTTCTCGGTGCAAGGATTATATCGTGTTATTCCGCTATATGTACAAGATACTTGGCATCCGTCCTTACATATATTTTCGGTGTTAATTTCATTTGTATCGTTTATGTGTTTCTTGGCAAATTTATTTGTCCTCGGCAAATTATCTAGTCGCTTTTCTACAAAACAATTGCTGAGTGGTTTGTTAATTGTCAGTGGGGTCGTGGTATTGGCCATTCTTATTCCGCATGAATTTAATTGGATATGGCTGACATATGGCTTAGCAGTTATCCCTACGGTAATGGCACTTCCAACATGCACCACTTGGTTGTCTCATCAAGTGCAATCCAGTGAGCAAGGTCAAGTGCTGGGAAATAATCAAGCGTTACTGGTACTGGGTGAAGCGAGCTCTGCTGCATTAGGTGGTCTAATTGCAGCAATCATGGTTCCTCTTCCCATTATTTGCCTAGGATTGATTTTGATCGTGGCGGGAATCGTTGTAAAACAAGATACAGCAAATTAAAAGGTAATAGTATTATGTTACGCACTCACAATTCATTATCATGGTATCGAGCTGATATAGAAAAAAATCCAACCCATTTTTTTCGTGATCTTTCTGATAATGAAAAAGCCGTTATTGCTGATTATCTTGGAAAACTCGATAGAACAAAGTCATATTCATCGACTGATACCGATGAAATCGATGCGACATTAGCCGTACTCAAACCATTGTATGATGAAATCGTGCATGCTTTAGTGCATGAAAGAGGCTTTATCATCTTACAAGGTTTGCCAACTGCTAAGGATGATTACACTCACCAACAGGTCAAAAAATTCTTTCTCGAATTTTCAAAATGTCTTGGCAAGCCATTAATACAAAATAAAAATCAAGATTTAATCTTTGATGTTAAAAGTATTGAAGGTTTGACAATGTCTCAAGCTAATTCGAGAGGACCTTATGTAAAAGAATCCCTCCCAATGCATACAGATGCTGGTGCTATTTTAGGTATGTATTGTTACGCAGCAGCAGATATTGGTGGTGATTCATTATTGGCAAGCGCACGCGTAGTGCATGATGAAATTAAAAAAATGAGATCGGATTTATTAGAAACGCTATACCAACCTTATTACGTGGACAGAAGAAATAATGAGCCTGTGGGTGCACTGACTTATGATATCAGCCCAGTTTTTGCAATGTATGGTGATGATTTAATGTGTCAATATCATCAGCCATTTTATACCGATGCACATACAAAATGCCCTGAATTACCACCTATGACTGAACAGCAAAAAGAGGCTTTAGCTTTGTTTGATAAAATTTCGTTGCGAGACGATATTGTATTTAAAACTAAGTTGAGCGAGGGGTGCATCATTTTTATTAACAATGAAAAAATTCTGCATGGCAGAGCTACATTTGATTATCCTCAAAATCAATCAGCTCGTCATTTAATGCGAATTTGGCTAGTCACAAAAGCAATTCAGAATACATTTCCAAGTTTCTTGGGTTATCCGCTGCCTTCAGTGCTGTGAATTGGTCAAAAAAACAGAATCATTGCCACAGGGATATCCTTATGAAATCGGGGAGTCAGCCCACTGCCCAGCAATAGACTAAACGCCACCAGAAGCTATAGCGAGCGCTTCACCATAGGTGTATCGTCTACCTGTAGCTCGTTAGGCACACTTGCAGCTATATTGAGGGAATATTGTGATAAAATGCCATCAACAGTTGAACTTGCCTCTTGGTAAATTCGCTCTCTTTCGGTAGCATCAATTTTAATTTTCGCTTTAGTTTCAATGTATCTTTTGAATTGGAACCAATCGACAAACTTACCGCCACTGGCTTCTTGTATTGATTTTCCTTGGTATGCATTATGCTGCATGCTAGAAGAATACGGCTCAAGTTTTTGTGCGATTGTTAATGCCCGCAGCGCGTCACTCAGTAACAGTTTTTTATTCAGCGAACCATACTCATCAACCATGTTTGTTGCGCAATCCATGATTGCATCACACACATTTCCCAGCAAAAAATACCCAGGGGTCCAATGCAGTGTTGCTGCGTGACTGGCATACGCTAAAATTTTTGTGAATAATGCTTCTACTTCATGACTATCAGTTGCTTCATGTAATATGCGTAGGCCATGATAGCACAGCGCGTTTAATGCAAAAAAACAACCCAATTCCGCCGAAAATTCCAGATATTCTTTTGCCGCAATCAATATGGCAGCTGACGTTTCATTTTCATTGACTAATTTGCGGTATTGCTCATAAACATAGAATCCTTTAATAAGATCGAAAGTACAAACTGTATTAATAGGAAAATATTCTATCGGGACGTTAGTATCATGATTCGTAGGTCCACACTTTTTCCAAATAGCGTTCCAGTATTCATCAAATACTGTGTGTTGGCATATCACATTAATTGCTTTATTTTTTATGCAAATTCTTATGAGTGAGTGTAAATCAATCGCCTTGATTTTTTGTTTTAATCTTTCCAGATCGCGCGCGCTTATTAAAGATACCATCTCTTTTTCAAGCTCAAGTTCAACCATTGAAAGTTTGAGAAATTCAGACAACGTCATTTACTATTCATTCCTAATTTTATCCGGATGCTTTATTGCTTCTTACATATATTGATTTGTGAGCTTCTTCTTGCCCCTTTTCTGTTGGTAGCTCTTCTTGTTCTTCCTTATGCTCCTGAATAGAGACTAATGCAGAAGAATCAGGTGTTTCCTCAGTACTAATATTGGCAAAAAAACGTAAATTTTGATTTCTTGGTGGCAAGGCAGATATATTATCATCACCTCTATCCATTGTGCACCAAAATTTATCAAAAAATACCCTGGCCAAATCATGGGGCAAAATACCTTCCAATTGCTCTAGATTTTGAATACCGGGTGGGATATGTATAGCAGGATCAATTTTTTGTGTGCGTAAGTTAATAATCTCCTTAGCAAATTCTTGAGCCAAATCTTTCTGTTGCACTTTACCTGTATTCAATATAAAGCTCGTTAACTCATTTAACGACATGATATTGATATCGGGAGTGTCGTAATCATGTATATTGGTTGTTGGTTTTGGAAGAACACCTCGATCTTGTAATAGCTTAGCTATTTTTTGAATTGTCCAAGCAGAACGATAAATACCAACAGCCGCATTCGCTTCAAAGGGTAATGTTCTGGCATGGTCATTGACACGCTGCAAATGCTCTTGTAATTCTTCGCCAGTTAACCCAAGACCACTAGCCCCCGCCGCACCAAACGCAATAATACTATAATCAGACGAAGCCGTTCCTATGGGAATACCATCCTCATCACAAACAGAGATAAATCCTGATAATCCTTGTGTTAATTGCAATGGAACTTGTCCGATAGACACAACGAATTGATCACAAATAATTTCTTGCCCTGTTAAGTTATCATAATCATCAGCAGCACGTTTACTAGGAGCTCCAAAAGAAAGTTTTAGTTTCCCATTATCCATAATGGCAACTTTTTCTAATGTCCCTATACCCATTTCAATTTTATGCTTCTCTTGTAATGCATGAAACATACGGTTTAATTGTTTATTTGTTTCAAAAGCATCAACGCCTGTTGCAACCCAGTATTTAACAGCAGCGCTTTTCTTTGCACCTAATGCAATATCTAATATCATCGCAGCACTTCTAGCGCCACCGCCATAAAAAACAACATCACCTTTAAAGTCAGCATCGCCGTTGTCTTGGCCATAAATTAATTGATTTTTTTTCATAAGACTGGCCGCGATGTCAGAAGCAAGCTGCTCTTCTGTTAATTTTTTTGCGGCACCCGGCCCAGTACACAATGCAATTGAGGAAGTATAGAGATATTTGTACTTGCTATCACAAACAACGATGACACGATATTTTGCATCAGGGTATTCCCATTGTTGAGCAGCTAATTCTTGTGGTGAAAGATCGTCTCGTGATTGGATTTTTAGCGCTTTTAAATTTAACACATGCGCATTCAATAAGTTTTAGTTCTCTAGCAAAGAGTTGGTGAAATCATCTGCCATAACGTATTGATAAGGATTACGGACCTTATCATGATCCTCTTCATCTACCACATAATCTTCAGAATGGACGCTTAAAGCTTGCGGTGTTTGCACAAAATAATGTTGTCCCATTAATGTCTTCTTATCCTTAGGCCACTGGTTTAAATTTTTTGGGTCATTCAGCACGAGGACTGCGGGTAAAAGGCCATTTTTTTTCTGAAAAGACTCGCGTGGCAATTCAGTTAATAAGCAAGTTGCAGCAACACCAGCACCAATAACAATTCTATCTAATAGAGGATTGCCTACTGTATCTATAAGCGCAAGCTGAGTGGTAAGTGAATTCAATTCGTGTATGACATGAGATGCTTTAATTCGATGTGCGCGTATCATGCTTTGCAACTGTTTAAACTCCGCCTCACTCACGCTGCTGCCGGAGCGTAATCGATTTATTAGGATGCGCTTAAACTTTTTCACCTCGACACCCGCGAGATTGACAGCTTTCTTTTCCTTTTTGAGCTCCTTAATCCTTTGATGTAGTTGTCGACGTGTATACATATCAGCTATTCCATGAGGATGTAGCGTCTAAGATAGAGTTGAAACACATTGTTATGTATAGTAATTATACATTATGTGGTATTTTTATGTGTGATATTTGTAATATTATGATTAATTTGAATATTAAATTTATCAAATCAACTACTTTCAAGCATTTTTTATTTCTTCGGAATAGGAGGCGGCAAATCGCTTTTTTTCTTAGATGCACTGAGAGATGAAGAACTCTGCCCATGCAAAGTCACTTTGGCTGATTCCGCGATAGAAGATCCTGCTAATTGATCTTTCTTCTCGGTTGTTTCTGGTGGAAAGAATTTTTTATCCGCAATATTGTAAGAAACACCATAAATGATATTACAACCACCTACGGCTAGCGATACCAATGTCGCTGTTACCTCCGGCGAATATCCCTTTTCAAGACAACGATTGTAGACGAGTTGCCACACATCACCGGGAATCCCACCTAGCGTTGCATTCACTCCTACACCCGCTGTAAGGCGCAACATATTTTTTAGTACAACCACAGGACTAGAAAAAAAATTTTTGGTGCCTTCACGTGTCGTCAACAAATCCACTAGTCCATCTACTAGCTTAGGAACAACATATTGAGTGACACCTTCTGCAGGTCCCGGTGTCCACGCAGCATAATAACCTGCAGTAATTGCATCATAGCCCCTACCCGTATAAAACTTAATACCCGCACTTGCCGCAAGATCCCACGTAATAATAGAAAGCGATGCCGCAGCGATTGTTTTTGCATCGGTATATATTTCTTTTTTGAAGTCACTATCGATAGGTTTATTCTTCATTTTATAGATGGCATAGGTAATGCCAAATTTCAGTGCGAAAAGACCTAGCATAGCGGCCGTTCCATATGCCAATTGCCCAATCATCTGCGCATTTGGATCATTCGGATCCGAATAACCCGTATAACTAATCAGTTTTTGTGTGAGCGGCGCCCATACGTCATCGCGTACATAATTGTATGCTGCCGACCAGAGAACGGGTTTACTAGCTTCGACGATGATATTCAACCAGGTGTTTGCGCTAAACGGGGTGGGTTCTAGAACGTCTTGGTTGATGGAATCGTCTGCGGGAATATCAACGCGGCTTTCAGCCTGCTGTTCCTCTGACAAGCCTCCTCCGGGCACAATGCCATTCTCAAGCAAAACTTGACGCAATTCGTCTTGCGTTAAATGAATGACACCGCTGCTGCGAGACATATTGTCTCCTATCATGGGGTTATGTTATTAATTATAGCATAACCCCACTACACATCATTTCAATGCACTGATTTTATTATACTAATTTTAAAGAAATGCCATTGTTACTGATGACGAAAGAACCTCGCCCAGTATTATTGCAACAATAAAACTTAACCACAGTTTTTTCCCTACCAATCCTGATGATTCTTTAAGAGCATAAAAATAAGTGGCTATTTGCCATGCGCAGCAAAAAACAATAACAAGACTAAACACATTCATCACAAATGATGCATGTATTGGAATCCCTTTCGTAATATCAATATTCATGAAATCTGGATTAACTATTTGTATAATACTAATCATCGCCGTTAAAACTAAAAAAGGGATTCGAGACAAAGCAACTGTTCCGAAAAAATCGATCGCCCTCATTCTTTTTTGCTGAAAAAGTTTAGCGGCTGTAATAAATAGAACAGTTAACACTAGCCAGGAAATCATATTTTGATACAACAGCAGAAAGAAATTTATCTGCATTTTTGGATTTTTTATTACAACAGCATTTAAACAAGACAGTGGGCCAGGGAAATAAACTTTCGCAAGGACGCCCAAAAAACTCATGGCAATCATCACACCCATGCCAAGAAGCAACGCTTTTAATCCGGCAATTTTTTGAAATGGATTCACCAGCAAGGAAAAGAATGCACTGATCCGTGATGTTTTTTTATCGAGAGCAGCTGATAATATTTTATAATCATGCTCAGTAATTTTATTTTCTTTTAGCATACACAATAACCGTTCTTTTTCATTTTTCATATTGAACCTCACAATTTTTGTAACATTTTAGCGGCATCTTTAGCTGAAATCTTACCTTCCTCAAGCAGCTGTAATATTTCGACTTTAGAACCTTCGCGTTTCACTTCTACATTTTCAATTGATTCAATTAATGCGTTAAGTCTGTTTCTCAGTGTTGGATAAGAAACATTTTGCTTCGCAGCCATTTCTTTTAAGCTGCCAGAGCATTTCACAAAATCAAAAATAAATTGAGAATCCTCTTCTGACAGTTTAAGCAAAGAAGGTATGTCAAATTTCCCCTCGAATACCGTATTGCAATCGACACACTCAATTTTTGTGACGTGCAACTTGACACTTTCACAAGAAGGGCAATGTGTAATTAGTTTTCCCATAAATACATCCTATCAAGTCAATTGTGAAGGAATTATAAGTCAATATTCAATAATGTCAAATATTATTTTAATAATATTGATATTTTATTTAATTTAATGAAAAAGTGGGTAGTGCAAGACATCGGTATCCACTCGATTAAAGCACTTGAAGGTAAACTCCGACTCTGTCGTCTTGCTGTTTGTCCGGCGTTGTTGCATAAATCGTAAATCCCCTCCCCTCCACGCTTTTTGTGGAGGGGAGGGTTAGGGAGGGGAGGATAAAAAAATTTCATTATTTCGTTGCATGGAAAATTTATCCTCTAAAAGCCTCCTCTCCCCCAGCCCTCTCCTCCACAAAAAGCGTGGAGGAGAGGGGGTAATTTGATTTATGCAACAACGCCGGACAAACAGCAAGACGACAGAGTCGGAGTTTACCTTCAAGTGCTTTAACCGGGGCGGGAAAGACAGGCTTGGAATCTGTTTACTATGAAATACAATGCACTATAAAAAAATTCGCGGGAATACTTCAGAGCGCAAGATCTTTCCGTAAAAAATAAAATATTGAATTTTTATCATAGCCGTGTCTTTCAAATTCAACATAAAAACCTATTTTTTTGTAAAAATCTAACGCTTCCCAATCCATCGTAAATACAGTGACAAATGGACAATGATTTGCTTTCGCCGTATTTTCAACTTCTGCCATGAGTTTTTTTCCATAACCATGACCACGCAGTGATTCATGTACCCATAATGAATCAACATGCAAACAACCATATAATATGACGCCATGACAACCGCCTTTTATCTTATCGGAATCATCTTGGATGAAAAAGGCAAACGATCGAAATGGCTTGTGATTTCTTTGCTGTCTTGCATATTCAATAATGCCATCATTCAGTATTTGAATATCGTCTGATTTAGGATTATCATCTCGAATGATCTTTAACATGATGCATTTTCCTTGCTAGTCTGATTTTCGGAAATTTGTGTAGATAACCTTTTATGTTATCGCTTCATAGTAATTCATTTAGGAACAGTTTTCATGAATAAATACATCATCAAGTCAAGCATCGTTATAATAGCTGTCATGTTTAGTCAAATAACGTCCGCTAGTCCTCATAAAATATTATTAAGCTATGCTGACCTTCTTGGCGCTGTAAAAAATGGCGATAATGTAAGAGCCGTGATGACATTAAGCAAATGTATACCATCAAGCCATTCCGTTGATAATGATAATAGCGCATTAGGTGGGATGGATTTTACCAATTTCAACAAGTACCAAACAGTCATTGATGGCCAGCAAAAAAATATTATCGCAACGTCAACTAATATCATTGTTGAACATAATCAATTGGGAACAATTTATGACTATGTTAGACTGCGCGTATTCGAAGATAATTCTGCCGAACTTTTCAGCGAATACTTAGACCCAAAAACTTATACTCGACTCGGATCACGATCCTTTCATTGTCATTTGAGCGATGGCAATGATCAAAATGGTATTGTGCTTTACGATTTATCCTAAATCATTTATTCAACAGTAGCTAAGGAAAGATATCATGCCAAAAGCAAAGAAAAAAACACTCGCTGCAAAAAAGAAACCTCTTTCAAAAACAAAGAAAATAACCGCTAAAAAAACAGTGAAGCGTAAAACTAAAAAAATATCCCCCATACCAAAAGGCTATCATACCGTTACCCCTTATTTAATTGTGAACGGCGGTATACGTGCACTCGAATTCTATAAAAAAGCCTTTGGCGCAAAATCGGTTGTTTGTATGGAACATGGCAATGGCAAAGTCGGCCATGCTGAATTAACGATAGGCGATTCTAAAATCATGCTCAGTGATGGATGCCCTGAGATGAAGACTCCAAGCCCAAAAGAATTAGGCGGCACACCCGTTAGCCTGCATTTGTATGTTAAAGATGTGGATGCTTTTGTTAAACGCGCTATTGCAGCTGGCGCAAAATTAATTCGCCCTGTCGAAAATCAATTTTATGGTGATCGCAGCGGTGGCTTGGAAGATCCCTTTGGTCATATCTGGTATGTTGCTACACATATTGAAGATTTAACGTTAGGACAGATTAAGAAGCGCGCTGCTGAATTATTTGGGAAGAAATAAAAGCTAGTGGGGCCCAGGGTCGTTTTATGTTGTGTATGAAAAGTCAAAACACCATAAAACGACCCTTTTTATTTTGACACAAGTCAATCATATGCCTGTATGCTCTCTCCACTTTTAAGGAAAATCATCACAAACATAATCAGGTTTATAAATAAGCCAGCTTTCATTTGTCCATTCCAGCTCAATGATTGCCACATACTAAACCATTCTCCACCGATTATAATAAAACCTACCATATACAATAAAAACCCACAAAATAACCCGATATAGGCTATATTTTTTGACTTGTTAAAATGAGCGTCTTTTTCTTTTATGTTAGCTAAAAGAGCAACGCAACCCATCCAGCAGACTATTGCTGTCAATATTTCCCAGGCAATTATGAAGCAATATGCACATTTTTGAATGATTGGATTGGTAATTGCACGTGACATAAGAGCCGAGTCATGAAAAGTGGTGTCCATACTCAACACGTGCTGTACGAACAACCAATTACTTTTAAAGTCTATGATATTGTCAAATGCTACCATACTAAAAAATAATGCGATTGATGCAACCATACCGATTTTGATATATCGTAAACTGAGTTCCATTTTTTTGTTCCAAAAAGCTATCTTGTCCTATTGGATGAAACAGAATGAAATACACTATTGTCACTTAGAGACGCATCATAAATAATTCTTTTAGACTCATCCATTAAAGTTTCTTTTGCTAGATTTACTTGCTTAAACATTTCAGCATTACCTCCCGGACGGTCTGGATGATGAATTAAGGCCAATTTGCGAAATGACTTAAGAATCTCATCTGACTTTGCTGTGGGTGCTACATCAAGCAAATCATAATACGTTTTTTGTGGGGTTTTTGTTTTATCCAAATGCCATGTTAACTTCTTGTCTAACATTTCTAACTTCTTAGCAAAATCAAAAATGAGTGCAATTGTTGCTGGAACAAAACTATTAAAAGAATTGTTCGTTGATGAACTGACCAATTGATAAGCGCTAAGATAGCTCATCAACACCCCTATGAATGTATTGGGAAAAACGACACTTGTCGTTATGCCGGCGACAAAAATACCATATGAAACACCGATGTTAACATAAAGTTGTTTATTATTACGCTTACGAAGTAAAATTCTGACTTGATCATTTTGCAAATTAGTATTAACAATATCCATCATTTTTTTGATGATGACTTGCCGCGCTGCCAATTTCTCATCTAGATTTAAATTAGAATTTATTGTCACAGGCACACGTTTTAATTCATTCGTTAATTTACTCAAGATGATCCATTTTGGACGAGCCATGGGATCATGCGCAGACTCAGCAGCTAAATTTGCGGCCTTAACCGTCATATCATTTAAAGCTGTAGTAATATACGCTGTTAACTCAGTTTCTGCATCGATACCCTGCGGTGCGGCGGCAATAAACCTATTAAAAAAACTAAGCATGGCCACCCTCCACAGCGACAAAATCCGATTTAATCTTTTTTAAATATTCTCTGACATTTCCCCAAAGCACCTTCTCTACCTCAAACTCCATCGCTGTGACTCCGTGAAGCTATTGATTGGTATTGATGCAGAATCTTTTATTGTATATCTCTTAATATAATAAATTGAGCAAATTGTATAAAGACAATTATGATGTTTTAACCCACGGTTTTGTTTGATTAAATCCCACTCCGCACATATATGCGCATAAAACAAAAGACAAAGGCGTCAGATGCCATTTTGCGACTTTCCTCTTATCTAAACCAACTTAAGAATCACAAAATGGCATCTGACACGAATGGCCCTTGACTTGTAATGAATCTATAGTAACTTATTCGCTTCTTATCTCTCCAAACCGTCTCAAAGGAAGCAAGCATGAAATTTAAGCTCACCGTACTCGCAGCTGGTTTATTAATAGCAAACTCAGCACTTGCAGCGACGGCAATTGATTTACGCCATCAGCCAATGAATTATTTTGCTACACACAATGCGTTACTCAAAAATAACGCCACCCAATTACAAGAAATCCGCACAGAAGTCGATCAAAATCAAACAACACATAAACGCATTCAACAAACCTACGCAGGTTATCCTGTGTGGGGCGCAACGGCTGTGATTCACACACCCAAATCCAATAATACGAAACAACTTACCGCATCCATGAACGGTATGGTGTATGAAGATTTAGAAAAAGATCTAGCGAATACACCGAATTATGTTTTTGGTGATGAACAAAAAGCAAAAGCCTTAGCACAAGCGAAACTGATTTACGAACAAAAAACGGGCTTGAAAAATATTCAATATCAGCAAGAAGAAACAAAAGTAATGGTTTTTGTCGACGCCAAGAAACTAGCACATTATGCATTTTTTGTAAGTTTCTATCATGATGATGGCAGAAGCGGCGCGCATCGTCCAACGATGCTTTTAGATGCAACTTCATTGCAACTCTATCGTCAGTGGGATCAAGTGATGACAGAAGAAATGGCATTAGCAGGTGGTATAGGCGGAAATACAAAAGCAGGTATGCTGACATATGACAATGCTCCGGGTAACTTGTCGGCATTGAATATGACTGTCTATTCCGGTGAATGGGGTGGTGAGAAAGTGTATCGTTGCTCCTTCGTTAACGATGCTGTGGAAGTTCAAGATGTCTCCTATGCTTCAGCAACAGTAGCAACGATGTGTCATCCATCTGAAACACATCCAAATGTACTGTGGGTTTCAGAAAATACGCAGGGAACACGCTGGAAAGAGGATGAAATGAATGGCGGATATTCCCCCAGCCTAGATGCCTTTTATGATGGCATGATCATTAACAAATTTTACCGTGATTGGTATGGCATACCTGCTTTAGTAGAAGCAGATGGTAAAACAGCGATGAAACTTATTATGCGCACCCACTATGGCAGAGGTTATGACAATGCATTTTGGGATGGAAAACAAATGACATTTGGTGATGGTGGTGACATGTTTTATCCTCTCACCTCATTAGATGTTGGCGCACATGAAATCAGCCACGGTTTCACACAGCAACATTCCAACATTGATGGATCGTATGATCAAATGGGTGCATTACATGAATCATTCTCTGACATTGCTGCCGCCGCTGCAGAGTACTACACAACGGGTAAAAATACTTGGCAATTAGGTAGTACCATTATGAAAGGCGATGGCGCATTACGTTATATGGATAATCCCAAAAAAGACGGCATGTCACTTGATAACATGAAAGATTATCACCAAGGCGAAACAGATCCGCATTTATTGGGCGGCGTGTTTAACAAAGCATTTTATCTGATTGCAACATCAAAAGGTTGGGATACACACAAAGCATTTAATATCATGATAAAAGCAAACATGTATTATTGGACTTCTAGCATGCAGACATTTGATGAAGCGGCGTGCGGTGTGATTTCAGCAACGAAAGATCATGGTTACAGTGTTGCGGATGTGAAAGCTGCATTTGACCAAGTGGGCATTGATACGAGTAAGTGTTAATAACTAGCATGGGATTAGCTTGTCATTCTAAGCCAGCGTTGCTCTGTTATCCTGAGGCAGCTTTATCGCCAAAGGATCTCTGAGCACGCCAAACTGCGAGTTTTCCACCAACTTGCAAAAACTGACAGTAACATCTCTCCCTGCTAGCTCACATTCAGGCGGGGGCGCTCGCAACTCACTGCCATTCAGTTAAGAACCGCCCTATGGTCGATTCGTCGATTTTGTGCTCGCTTGTATTTGCAATCCATCCAAAACATCCTTAAAAATTCGATCTATTTTATCACTTTCCTGTTGAACTGCAGCAGGTGAAGGAGCTAAAAAAGAATGAATACGGGTTCTTGGTGAAGTCGCGATAGGGAGGATTGTTGAAGAAGTACTGCTACTACTTTCTCGGGATTCTTTTTTTAATTTTGCAGAATCTACTATAGCACCAATAGCTTGTGTGTTCTGGGTTGTAACGGAGGAGGAAACTGCTGACGCTGTATTCTGAGTTTTCGTATAGACCATCAATTCGTTCGCCAGCAATATATTCGCATCGATCTCTGCAGCCAGTGCTGGCTTTTGAATTTTATAATCTTTAAAATAACCGATCATCAAATCGGGAATTAAAGCGGGAGATATATCAGGATTTGTATCAAGATGCTGATGCAAATCATTGGTAACATCCGCGAGAACCTCGTAATAAGACAAATGCGCAGTTACTGCTTGAGCTATAAAGAAATTAAATTCTCCCACGATATACTCAGGTTTAACAACACTAGCGTTAGGAAAACATTTGAAAAACTCATCACGCAGTTTTGAAAAAGCCATAAAAACATTTCCAAGCATGCCAGCACTCGTCATAATCGGTCTATGCCCATACTTTTTTTGACAAGCTTTTACATCCTCGCCATATGAAGTACTTTGCACTTCTTGAAAAATTAAAATACCTTCCTTGTAAAACCATGCTTCAATATCTGCTTTTGTAGCTTGAGTATGTTTACTGACATCATCAATAAATTGTCTAACTTCTTTATCCCAAGGGCCGAATGTTGAAAACATGTTTTTCCTCATTTATCGCAATGGAATGAGCCTATCTGAAAGTTGCTGCGAATAAACACGTGGTGCAGAACTGGTGCGGTCGAATCGAAGTATTAAGAGCCCGCTAAAAATTTTCAATTTACTGAAAAAGTTAACGTTTTTTGGTAGGCACGAGTGGGATCGAACCACCGACCACTACCATGTCAAGGTAGTGCTCTACCACTGAGCTACGTGCCTATTTCTACTCAAAATAATTCAAGAATCGTTCTAGTATTGCAAGGTGCGTAAAGATAGCATCACCTGCCAAAAGACGCAAGGCAGTTATGCAGCTTTATGTTACAATTGTATAAATCCCGTTCTCAAGGAAGGTAGTATGCGTCAGACCACCCTTGCCATAACCGTATTACTTAACACACTGATGAGCGCTGCGTTGACGTCCGCCAATGCTTATACCATTTTAGATCATGCTGAGGTCAACCTGAGACTCCCATCAGACTGGAAGCTCGTTGATATTACCCGCAACCCAAACGCTATTATCACAAATTATGCGAAAAATGCGAATAATAACCAACGTGAGGAAAGCCTTGTTGAAGTCCAAATTACGAAACAAAGTAACAAGGACCCAGCTATTCTGATTAAAGAAATCAGTGATCGCTTAAAGAAACAAGCCACCGATCAACATTGCGAAGCTGATGATGCGACACCTTTGCCACAAGATAGCGATGTTGCGTATCATTTGTGGAGCCAAACCATGCAATGCAAGCTATCGCAATCCGGTATTATCCAATATTATCTTGATGTTGACCCCGCTACTTTGTATTTATTCACTTATACTACGCCACATTATCCATTAACCTCGGATTTACGTGATAACGCAAATAACATGGTAAAATCAGCGAGTTATGTTTGTTACAAAGGGAAAGATTGCTGACCTACCCACTAAACTCAACAATAATACTAGCAATATTGGCTATAATATTAAGATGAACAAATATCTCAATATTTTTAATCTTGCACTGGATGCATACCAAAACCAAGATAAGCGTCCTGGCTACAAACCTGGGTGGTTTTCTTCTTTGCGTCATAGTTTTTCTTTATATCCTCAAATTAAGCAATTACAAGATGCGCTGACAGCAGAAGAAAACGATGGCAAAGCAAAACTCTTAGTAGACGCTCATTTTAAAAGTAAAAAAACGAGCTTTAATAATCATTCTTTTAGTCGCTACTTTCTTGATGCCCTCGAAACAACGTATCCCGATGAAAATTGGCGGGCACTCGATCCTCAGCCATTGATTTTTTATCACCCGGCAAATGATGCGCGGCTCTACCGAGGCACGGCATTACCACCTCATGAAGCTTTTAAAACAGGCATTACAGATGCTTCGCCAGCAGAGAAAATTGAACACTATGCGGCAACATCGAATCTTAGCACTGGCGTATCCACCACCAAGCAACGTCACATTGCAACATCCTATGCAGCATCCCTCTGGCTGCATCCCACTGCAAAAGGAATGATATTTAAAGCAACTGGTCCTGTTTATGTCTACGAAATACATTATCGAGATGGTTTAGGTATTGATATTCTTGAAACAACGAAAGCACGCAAAAGCAATTTTATTCGAAAAACTGACGCCAACAGCAAAGAAGAAGTGAATATTGCCGGAAAAATTGCCCCAGAAGATATTGTTGGTGCATGGGAAATTTTACCTGGTAGCGAAAAAAGAATTGAAAACCCACATTACAACGCAGAGAAAAAAGCACCCACTCTCACGACCCCAGAAAAACTCCAGACGATATTTTCATTACGATAATCTTGGTGCGTTTATTACAGAGATTTTACTACCTGAGGTAATGATGTTATTTATTTCATCCCGCATCAACCCACCAAAATAGCGATTCGGTGTCATACCCGCACCGTAATTTCTCTCTTTCGGCACCACAATCAATAAACTTTCACGATACAATTCTGGCACACGAAAACCCAAGCTTTCCGCATTCACCAATCCTGCCACCAACGGCGTGTAACAATTCATTGTCCAACCTGTAAACCGCGGCTTTGCGTAATCTTCAATTAATACCAACAACGCTTTTGTTTGTGACTGATCACCCTGTATCGTTAGCCCAGAATACAAAGTATAGATGGGTAACACGGCTTTATGATGTGCATCATTAATCAAAGGATGATCTCTCAAACCCACCACATCTTCTTCATTATGTTTATAATAACCAAAAAACGCATGGTTACCATGCTTATCATGCACATAAACAACGGCATGAGTCGCCGTGACAGGATTTGTCGCAGTAAATGCTTTGCGAAATCCAAACGTCACAAAAATATCACCCGATAACGTATCAATAAAACTAGGCCACTGCTCATAAGACAAACCAGGCAACTCACTTTGCGAACCATCTTTATTCCAAATAACCGGCGCGCCGGGATGACGCGTACTGATTTGCGTAATCGACTCTGCACTTTTACGCTGATTTTTATCTGGATCACGATATCCTATCATTTTAACGGGTTGCTCTACCTGAAAGACAGAACCCACTACAGCTGAAGAAGATCGTGTTTTGATTCTCGCTGCTAACAATTGATAGGCTTGCGCATGTTGATCGGATTCTTGTTTTTTATAGAGATACAATAGATAAGCTGGCACAGTCACGATACTGCTGCTCACTAGATGCTTCACAACACGTTGCGCAATTTGTTGAAACCATGGATACATAACAACTATCGCCCTATGGAATCTCGCTCTAGGCGCTTGATTAAATCACGCAACCGCCCTGCTTCTTCAAATTCTAAATTATGCGCGTGTTCATACATTTGTTTTTCCAGTTGCACTAATTTCGCTGTTAACTTCTGCGGTGTCAGCGCTAAATATTCTTCGGCTTCTTTATCAGCCACTTTCGGATATAATTTCCCACGCACGGAATTAGCACCGTAAGCACCTTCCATAATATCGCGTATCGCTTTTTTGACACTGATTGGCGTAATGTTATGCGCAATATTGTGTTCATGTTGCTTCTGACGACGACGCGCTGTTTCATCCATCGCGCGCTGCATAGAACCGGTAATTTTATCAGCGTATAAAATCGCTTTACCACGAAAATGACGCGCTACTCGTCCGATGGTTTGGATTAATGATGTTTCTGAACGTAAAAATCCTTCTTTGTCTGCATCTAAAATACCGACTAAAGATACTTCCGGCATATCCAACCCTTCGCGTAGCAAGTTAATTCCCACCAACACATCAAACGTACCAAGACGCAAATTACGGATAATTTCAACACGCTCTACCGTTTCAATATCAGAATGCAGATAGCGCACACGTACACCATGCTCTTCTAAATATTCTGTCAAATCTTCTGCTAGACGTTTCGTCAATGTTGTTACTAACACACGCTCATTATCCGCCACACGTAAATTAATTTCAGACAGTAAATCATCAACCTGTGTTTTCGCCGGTCTCACTTCCACTTCCGGATCCAATAATCCTGTTGGTCGCACCAATTGCTCAACCGTTTGACCGGCATGTGCATGTTCATATTTGCTAGGTGTTGCTGATACAAAAATCATTTGCGGAGCGCGTTGTTCAAACTCATCAAACCGCATAGGACGATTATCGAGTGCTGACGGTAAACGAAATCCATATTCAACTAACGTTTCTTTGCGCGCACGATCGCCTTTATACATCCCACCTAATTGTGGAATGGTGACATGCGATTCATCAATCACTAACAATGCGCCTGCTGGCAAATAATCAAAAAGTGTGGGTGGTGGCTCACCGGGATTACGGCCTGACAAATAGCGAGAATAATTTTCGATACCTTGGCAATAACCTAACTCATTCATGAGCTCAAGATCATACAACGTTCGCTGCTCTAAACGCTGTGCTTCGACTAGTTTATTTAAGCTAGTTAACTGCGCTAAACGATCTTTCAACTCGAGTTTAATAACATCAATCGCACCCACGACTTTTTCGCGTGATGTCACATAATGGGATTTTGGATAAATGGTTAAACGCGGCACTCGCCTTGTGACTTCACCCGTCAATGGATCAAAGAAAGAAAGATTTTCAATTTCATCTTCAAATAACTCAATACGCACCGCATCTTTGTCTGACTCCGCCGGATATACATCAATCACATCGCCGCGTACACGATACGTTGCACGCTGCAAATCCATATCGTTACGGGTATATTGCAATTCGGCTAGCCGACGCAGCAAGGCACGCTGATCGATTTTATCGCCACGATCCAAATGCAGCACCATACTTAAATACATGCGCGGATCACCCAAACCATAAATCGCTGACACGGTTGCTACGATGATGGCATCACGACGCTCTAGTAACGCTTTCGTCGCAGACAAACGCATTTGTTCAATGTGCTCATTGATCGATGCATCTTTAGCGATGTAGGTATCCGATGATGGTACATAGGCTTCTGGCTGATAATAATCATAATACGACACAAAATATTCGACGGCATTGTCAGGAAAAAACTCCTGCATTTCGCCATAGAGCTGTGCCGCGAGGGTTTTATTCGGCGGAGTCAGACAAAG
>Ga0206815_1131_pt1 | contig 20307 bp, 14 predicted proteins | sample Alteio_BWOrgCont_91_FD_152864 | JGI IMG/M metagenome (GOLD analysis project Ga0206815, IMG submission 152864) | Enriched cells from forest soil in Barre Woods Harvard Forest LTER site, Petersham, Massachusetts, United States -... | ecosystem: Environmental > Terrestrial > Soil > Temperate forest >...
ATGGCGAGGATTTTTGTTTGCGAAGGAGAGCAGGTCATAGCCGTTGAAGCCTCCGATGCGGGCGAAGTACTCGGCGCCAACACGATTCCCGAGCTGGTGGCGCTGGACGCAACGTTGCGCGCCGGGACGGCGCAGCGGTTGATGCTAGACGGCGTGACCATCTTTCGCCCCGAGACCTGCGTCATCGATGCCGATGTCGAGGTCGGCCCGGACACGGTGATCGAGCCCTATGTCCAACTGCTGGGACGGACGAAGATCGGCTCGGATTGCCTGATTCGCTCCGGTACTGTGATTGAAAACTCACGACTTGCCGATAACGTCCTTGTACGGCAAAGCTGCATAATCACCGATTCCGTCCTTGAGAGCGGGGCGAAGATTGGGCCGTTTGCCCATCTGCGGCCAGGCAGCGAGATCGGCGAGGAGGCGCATGTCGGCAATTTCGTGGAGACGAAGAAGGCCAGGCTGGGGAAGGGCGCCAAGGCCAACCACCTGACTTACCTGGGCGATGCCGTGGTGGGAGCAGGATCGAATATCGGCGCGGGTGTGATCACGTGCAATTACGATGGGGTGAACAAACACACCACGATCATCGGCGAGGGCGCCTTTGTGGGCAGCGACTCCACGCTGGTAGCTCCGATTTCGATTGGCGATGGAGCCTACATCGGAGCGGGCTCCTGTATTACGCGCGAGGTTCCGGCCGACGCGCTGGCGGTAGGCAGAAGCCGGCAGGTGACCAAAGAGGGCTGGGCGGCGGCAAAGCGTACCCGACAGAAAAGGGAAGGCTGAGTTACTCCGGAGGGATAAATCCAATCGATGAGATGAAAAACATCGGCTCCGGACGTCCCCATGGTAATGTGCCCAGCCAACGGAAATTTGATTTCGCGCGCCGTTTCGCATTGAATAGGAAGAGACCGTCGAATGAATGGGCCCCTTTTCTCTCAGTCTGTCGAATGCAGATGGACCAAATGTCGTGTAAATGATGCAGGGTGCAATTTTTGTGGTGCAATTCTGGGTAATAATGGCAAACAGATATCCGGTAACGATCAAGGGAGGGGCGAATGGGGTCACCCGCTAGAATTCTGATCGTCGATGACGAGCCCCATGTGCGCGCGATGCTGGGCGCAACGCTGGACCGGCAGAGTTACCAGACGGTCCTGGCTACCAGCGCTTCGGAAGCCTTTGAGTTGATCGACCGGCAACATTTTGACCTTGTGCTCACCGATATGGTCATGAGGGATGGCAATGGAATCGGCCTGCTGGAACGGCTGCATATCGATCAGCCGCAGACACCAGTGGTCATGGTGACCGCCATTCAGGACATCAGCGTGGCCATCACTGCCATGCGCAAGGGCGCTTACGACTACCTGCTCAAACCCTTTGAGCGCGACCAGTTGCTGGCCACCGTGCGCCGCGCCCTGGATCATCGCAAGACGCTTCGCGAAAACGAGAGCTACCAGCAAAATCTGGAGCAGATTGTGCAAGCCCGCACCGATCTGCTGCACCAGGCGATTGTGGACCTGGAGCGCTCCTATGACATCACGCTCGAAGCGCTGGGCGACGCGCTGGATCTGAAGGACTCCGAGACCGAAGGGCATTCCAAGCGTGTGACCGCCTATACCATCGCCTTGGCGCGGGCCATGGGCATCGGTTCGGACATGATCAAGATCATCGCCCGCGGAGCTTTTTTGCACGATATCGGCAAGATGGCGATCCCGGACGCAATATTGCGCAAGCCCGGCAAGCTTACCCCGGCTGAAACAACGCTGATGCGCGAGCATTGTGAGCGGGGCTACAACATCCTGCGCAAGATTCCTTTTCTGAGCGAGGCCGCGGAGATTGTTTACGCGCACCAGGAACATTTCGACGGTACCGGCTACCCGCGCGGATTGCGTGGCAATATGATTCCTGTGGGCGCCCGGATCTTTGCTATCGCGGACACGCTGGATGCGATTACCAGCGATCGTCCTTACCGGGGAGCGAAGAGCTTCGACGTGGCGCGGCTGGAGATACTGCGCTGCTCGGGGACGCAGTTCGACCCCGCCGCGGTTGAGATCTTCCTCAAGATTCCCAACGAGCTCTGGATTGAACTACGAATGGAAATCACTGGGCAGATGCCCATTTTAGACGTAGCCCCGGTAGCTGCATCCCGGTGAACTTCGGGCAGTCCTCCGGCTCTGGGAAAATCGGACAGAATTGGACATAGGGAGGGGATCATGGCCAAATTATCATCGGCTGAAATCACCGGGAGGCTGAAAGCCATTCCCGATTGGCGGCTGGAGAATGGCGCTCTCGCCCGCAGCTTTTCCTTTTCGGACTTTCTCGAAGCCATGAAATTCGTGAATTCTGTGGCTGCGCTCGCGGAGCGGGCAGGGCATCATCCGGATATCGATATTCGCTATAACAAAGTGAATCTGGCCCTGTCGAGCCATGACGCGGGCGGGATTACAGAGCGGGATTTTTCGCTGGCCGCGGAGATTGATGGCATCGGGTAGTCAGTCCTGAGGCTTACGCCGTGAGTCTCGCCGGCACGATTGCATAGCAACTCAACTCTTAGAACGCGATCCTCGCCGACTCTGCAAGCAAACGACCGCTTCCAATTCCGTTGCCAACACCCGGCGGCAGAAAGAGCCGCCGGGCTTTGGCGCTGTGCCCGGCTTAAAAGCTTATCTTCACCGATGCCTCGAGCACACGAGAGCTACCGACGCCGTTGACATTGCCCACGCCGCTGCCCAGGGTGCCGGTGATCTTGCCAAGGTTCGACCCGAGAGTTCCGTTTGGCAGGCCAAAGGCCGGAGTATTGGTCATGTTGAAGGCATCGAAGCGGGCTTCCAACGCAGACTCGCGGTAGATTGGGAAGCTCTTGAAGAGCGACACGTTGTCCGAGAAGTATCCGGGGCCACGGAACTGGTTGCGTTGCGTATTCCCGATTGCGCATGGGTTGGGATTGCTGGCCGAATATGCCACGCAAGCAGGGGGCGCCACGAATGAGGTCGGATCGAACCAGGGGCTGCTGGCTGCCCTGTTCACCTTATGCGTGACCTTGTAAGGCCCAGTTTTGTCGACGGTCTGAGTTGTTCCCGGCGTCGCACTGGTGGTCGATATCGTAAAAGGAAGACCGGAGAGCATTCCGATGGTTGCCGAAGTCTTCCATCCGCCCAGAGCGTAGGCGCCGACGCCGGAGTTAAAGAAGCGGTGACCGCGTCCTGCCGGCAGTTCGTAGGTAACCGTCTGCTCGAAGTTCCTCTTGCGGTCGAAGTCGAGCAGATTGTAATTGCGGCGCAAGTTTCCGCTCCAAAACAGCACATTCCCGTCCTGAGGGGTGGTCGCGTAACCCTGCGCCTTGCCCCAAGTGAATGCGGAGTTGAAGGACAGACCGTTGTTGAAGCGGCGAGTGAGCTGGGCTTGCAGCGATTCATAGTTGCTGGAGAAGCCGAGGAAGTATTGTGTGACCGACGCGGTTTTTCCAAAGGCGATTTTGAAAGGATCGTAGGAGCCGCTCTGGCCATAGATCGTGGGCTGGTTGATGTTCTGTGCGACGTCGATCCGCGTGCCGTGATTGGCGACATACGCGACTTGCAGCGACATGTTCTTGGGCAAAGCCTGCTCGACCGCAAAGTTCCACGAGTCTACAGAGGCATTCTTAAAATTTTTGGGAATAAGAAGATTGGACAGTCCGATGGTCCCGTTGGCCGCGCTTTCCACGAGAGCTCCGTTCGTTGGAAAAGCCACCGTCGGGGTTGCGGGGATGCCGGTCACAAAATTGATCACACCGCCCACGGGGTTAAGGGCTGGTCCATAGGTTGGTGTGTTCGTGTAGCCGGTGCTTGTCTTGATGGGGTAGTTATAGGCGTAGCTATTGTCCACAAACGGAACATAACTAATGCCAAATCCGGCGCGAACAACAGTCTTCTCCGTGAAACGATAGGACAATCCTATCCTGGGAGCAAGGTTTGTGTAATCGGTTTTCATTCCGAGGTTGGAGGGGTTGCCGTCTAGGCCTGCGACTACCAGTGCATTGTCGGTGGGATCGTAGTTGACGAAACCGCCCGCCTTGCGCGGCGTGGCCGGTGGGTACAGTTCATAGCGCAGTCCGAGATCCAGAGTCACCTTTGGACCAACCTGCCACTTATCGGAGACAAAGAAGAAGAGCCAGGTCTGCCGGTAGCACGGGAAGGTGCTGTTGGTGTCCTGGCCTACCTTATAGGGTACGTCGAAGAGGATGCTGGCCATGTCGTTGGCCTCACCGGTGGCGCTGCCGTTGAATGCGGCCGCGCCGGGCGCGGAAGTCGTGTTTTCCTGGAAATAGAACTGCCCCGCAGCGGCGTTATTGTTTCCCTGCAGAAGATCGTCGCGGACACGGCGGATGTCGGCGCCTGCTTTCAGGGTGTGGTTGCCGAGAATCTTGGTCCAGTTGTTGGCAAAGTCGATATTGGACTCGGCGCGCAGCCAGGGCAGGGACGCCGAATAACCGATCAGCGGGCCCGAGAAGACGTTCGCCGAGATGGCGACTTGCCCGCTGCTCGTGGGAGTGTTGTCGGTTCCGTTGGGGCCGTTGCCAGGGATGCCAAGCGTGGTGGCGTCGTCCTTTCCGTAGTCTGTCTGCGTTGCCGAGTTACGCAGATGGGCCAGACCGGCGCGCGCTTCAGTAAATAGCGTTGGCGAAAAGACATGATCGTAATTGAAGCCGGTGCTGTAGGCCGCTGCGACTCCGGTCGCTTCAAATCCTCCGCTTCCGGGCCCCCCCAGGAACGAGCCGAAGAGAGGAGCCTGGAACGTGGTTGTGTTCTGATGACTGAAACGGCCGCTCAGATGGTCCTTGGCAGAGATCGTGTAATCCGACTTGATGTCGTAGCTGATGGCATCTTTACTGAATGGCAGGTTCGACGAAAAATTGTTGGTAGTAGCACCGGCGATGTACGCGGCTGAGGAGAGATTCGCTTTGGGGTCTCTGGCAAGTTTGTCCAGGTCCTGAAGAACGGTTAAGCCCACCGGGCTTATGCCAGGATTGTTAATTGGAATCATGTTGCCGGCAAACGGTGTGCGGCCGGTCCCGCAGGCGTTGTTGGCTGCGCTGCCCACGCAGTCCGCCGTATCTCCAGTATTCGGATCGTAAACCTGCCCCGAATATTCGCTCAGATTGTAAAAGCCGTTGGTCACGTTATAGAACGGGATGGTCGCGATTGTGGTCGTGGATTCGTGATCGGAGGTGCGGAGAAAATCGCCGAAGATGAAGAGCCTGTTTTTGAGAATCGGGCCGCCCAGCGAACCGCCCGTGTAATTGTAGACAAGACGGCCATTGGGTCCGGCTGCGAAGAAATTGCGGGCGTTGACGCCATTGTTTTCCATGTTCTGGAAGGCCGACCCATGAAACGAGTTGGTTCCCGACTTGAGTGTGACATTGACGACGGTTCCCACTGCACGTCCAAACTCCGCTTCAAAGTTATTCGTGGTAATGTCCACGTTCTGAATTGCGGCGGCGGGCGGAACAAGGACGATGTGAATGCCGGTGCGCTGGTCGTCGTCGATACCCTCGATCTGGTATAGATTGACGTAAGAGGACTGGCCGTTCGAGTTTGTGGATAGATCGTTGTTGGCGTTGTAGAACTGCGAGTTGTTGAAGACGATGGGCGCCATGCCCGGCACGGTATTCAGCAAGGACTGAAAGCTGTTGCCGCTGCTAAGTGGAAGGCTGCTGATCTGGCCTTGCTCGATCGTGCTTGAGATGTCGGCGCGGTCGGTCTGGAGCTCGGGAGGGGCCGTCGTGACTTCTATCGTTTCCGTCATGCTGCCCGGCACCAGGGTTACATCGACGCGCGTCGTGGTGTTTGTGGCGAGGGTGATGTTCTCGCGGGTTTCCTTCTTGAATCCTTGTGCGACAACCGTGACCGCGTAGGTCCCGGAGGGAAGATCGGGTTCTGTATAGTCCCCGCTCCCATTGGTGAGCGTTGTATATTGGGCACTCTGCCCCGTGAGAACAATCGTGACTTGGGCATCGGTCACTACTTTTCCTGCCGAGTCAGTGACCGTACCGAGCAGCGTGCCGTTCACCGCCTGCCCTAAAAGGGCGTGGGAAAACCCAAGCACAAACAGGGCAAGCACGGACCCGATGATGGGCCTCATCATTTTGCGTTGCGTCATTTTGGAGCCTCCGAAATTGATTCGCAATCCTGACTCAAGATCTCTTCGATCCCGCAAAGGGCGGCGATGCAGAAACAGCCGGGACGTCCTCCTGCTGGGTGCGCAGGGGCACGCTGAGCGCAGCAATCGTTGCGATGAAAACAGCGAAGACAGAATAGGCGGGGCGAGAACGGCAATGCCTCGTGCGTGCATTGAACCCAGACCTCCAGCAAGTCTTGCATCGTGCAACTGAAGAGAAATCGCTCTCAAGCCCTTAAAAGGAAGAGAGAGAAGATTAACCCGGCTTCGCGGCGTCGGGCAAATAATTCCTTCAAATTAGTTCCTTTTTGATAAGCACCCTGACAAGCGAGCGAAAGTCGCGCCCGGACGCGCCACCCCATGCGCTGACCCGATGCGCTGAATTGATCGCCTTCATCCAAAAGGCTTCGGTCGAGCGAGGCCTCGCATGCGGTGAGTTTGCCATCAGGGTGACGAACGCCTGTATCTCAAGAATGAGCGCGGCAAGACGCAGCTATGGCCGCGCAAGTATCTCTGCAATTCCTTCACAGGCAAATATTTATGGAATTAGCGCCGAGATTGGTCTAGATATATCGGTGTGAGTGAGGCGATCCGTAGATCCGACGATCAGTTCCTCCCAGATCGCGGGCAAAGCCGGAAACTGCATAGATCGCCACGGATTCAAACTGACCCATTACCTACGCATGAGTGTCTCCGGCTCTGGCGGCGGGAGCATCTCCTCGTCGTTTTCTGGGGATTCTAATTTTGGAAATTCTGGAACTACTATGGGATTTTGAAGTTTAGTGAGCGTTTTTCGATACCACCACGCGACGGCTAAACCTCCCGCAAATGCCGAAGCTGCCGTGACCAAGCCCAGGCCCAGAACTCTTGCGGCGCGCCCCTTCGAGCCTTTGTTTCGAGCGTAAACCTCATCTTTACTATCGCTTGCCAAAACCTTCTCCAACCTGGAAGCACGCGATGACGATGCTCCAAACAGAATTTTACCTCGGCTTGACAGCGTAAAGAGTGTCTAATTTTAACCTTCACTATCGCAAAATATTTGGATTTTGGTATTTGCTTTCTCTCAAATCTATAGTAAGGTGTAGATATTGCAGTTGAGAGCGGACCTGAGTCTCCCGTTCTCTGACAGCAAGTAAGTTGCGTCACTGGCCTCCCGGCACGAACAGAAACCGTTCGTGCCGTCTTTTTTTGTCCGCTCGCTGGGGATAAAATAGATTCGCGAAGAGCTGTTATCAAACTAGGAGCAGTTATGAAAAGTTGGAATTTCGGGCGCTGGGCTCTGGCGCTTGTATTTGCAGGCGCTACCGCGATGAGCTACGCACAGTGGACCAATCCAGCCGACGAAATTCCGGCGTATCACCCGTCGGCTCCGCTGAAGGTCAGTTCCCTTCCTCCCATTTTGAGCGGCGCTAAGCTTACCGGGGAGAACTTCCGTTATCCCTGGCAGGTTCGCGTCTATCAGGATGCGGCCAAAGTCTCCAACGTCTTATATCAGCTCCCCTGCAATTGCCGCTGCGACCGCGCCCTGGGCCATACCAGTCTGCGCAGCTGCTTTGAAGGGCTGCACGGAACCGAGTGCTCGACCTGCGCCAAAGAGGGATTGTTTGCCTATCAACAGACCAAGCTGGGCAAGACTCCGGCCCAGATTCGCGGGGCGATCGAGCGCCACGAGTACGAAAGCATTCCTCTCGAAAGCCAATGAGGCCAGTCTCCAGAATTTGCCGCTGGAATTGCGCAGAATTATCATCAGCCGGCGCATACTGAAGATGAAATAGGGACTAGCCTCTCCCACGCGATTCAAAGGCGGACAGACATGAGCTTACGGCAAAAGTGCCGCAAATCCCCGCTTAATTACGCCATAATTACACAGAAAACGCCCCATAAACAGCAGATTCAATTGAGGATAGACTGAAGAACAGTACCCCTCCCCCCTGGTAATCGCTTTTTCCCATCCAAACTGCATTAGGAGCCGCATTTTCAGCCAAATGCAATCGACTGAACCGCCGGTAGGGATGGCATCACAGTTCGCGAAACAGGCGTACAATGACTTATGCAGCACGAGCCTTAGGGCCCGGCTGATGGCTTCACCCGCCATTCCCGGAGACAGACCTTGGTCGCTGGGGTGGCAAAGTGGGGGCGTCACGGTTTCGACGGGATCGGATGCGGCAGAGAGGCATGCCGGGGTGTGGGCACCCGTAATCGCTTACAAAAACACAATTGCCAACAACAATCTGGCACTTGCTGCTTAATTAAATAGGCAGCCGTCCTCCTCATCTTTGCCTGTGGGCTGAGAGCGGGCGTCGCACAGCAGGCTGGTTGTTTCCGCTCGGTCCGTGTGGGAACGATAAGATCATCGGACTAGCTTCATTCGTTTCTTGTCTATTCTGAGCGGGTGAAGCGAATTTACTGAATGGACTAAGCATGGAGTCTCTCGGCTGACCACGATTTCGGACGCGGGTTCGACTCCCGCCGCCTCCACCAATTTATAACCGCCTTATATTCAAATATTTAGACTGTGGAAAAATACGATATTTTGGAAACTGTACCAGATTTGTACCAACCGATTTTTCGTGCTAGATTGACGGCATTATGCTGTCCGTCTACACCCGCCACCACCCTGATTGCGCGAAGAAAGACGATTCCAACTACCGCCGTTGCCGCTGTCCCAAGTGGCTTGACGGAACACTTCCTGGCCGCACAGGCCGATTCCGCGTCTCGGCAAAAACCAAGTCCTGGGAGCAGGCCGAACTCCTTGCTCGCAAATACGAGCAATCCGCTCTCGGCGGGGAAGACGACGTAAAAGCCATCAAGTTGACCACTGTCAGAGAAGCGGTAGGGGTCTTTCTCGGCGACGCGGAGGCTCGCGGTCTGGCAACGGCTACCCGGCAAAAGTTGCGGAGCTTCTTCGAAGTTCAACTCCTCGGATTTGCTGAGGAGCGGGGCATCACATTCCTGAGAGAATTCAATCCCCGCAATCTTACCGAATGGCGGCAAACCTGGAGGGAGAAGGAACTCGCCCGCAAAAAGAAGTTCGAGCGTGTGGTCGGCTTCTTCTGGTTTTGTGTCCGCCAGGGCTGGCTTCGTGAAAATCCAACGGCGACCATGGGCCGAGTGATTGCGAAGCATGTTCCAACGGACTACTTCACGGCAGACGAGTACAAGTGCATCATCGATGCCACCTACCGGCTCGGCGAATATGCGGAACGCTCATGGGCTCCAGAGAAGCGCGGCATCCGAATCCGCGCGCTGACAGAGTTGATGCGCTGGAGCGGCCTGCGCATCCGCGACGCGGCGACTCTCGAATGCTCGCGGCTCATCGAAAACAAACTCATGCTCTATCAGGCGAAGACCGGCACGCCGGTTTTCGTGCCGCTTCCGCCCCACGTCGCCGACATGCTCCGTTCCATCCCTCCGGGCCTCAAGCCGAATCCGATTATTTCTTCTGGTCCGGTAACGGATTGCCAAAAACCTTCGTTGCCAACTGGCAGCGCGCCTATCGCAGGCTGTTCAAAGTCGCCAATCTCCGCAAGCCGGACGGGACGCCAAAGCGTTGCCACTGCCATATGTTCCGCGACACCTTCGCCGTCGAGATGCTGCTGGCCGGAGTCCCAATCGACCAGGTGTCGATTCTCCTCGGCCACGCCAGCGTTCGCGTTACCGAAAAGCACTACTCTCCGTGGGTACGAGCGAGGCAGGATCAGCTGGAGAAGAGCGTCCAATCAGCTTGGCAGTTGCGGCTTGTGAGTACCACTTTGGAGAGCTGATCCTGTCCACGCTTGCTAAGACGAAGATATATAAGCTAAACCTCCGCGGCGCAGGCAGCGGAGGACGCGGAGAAAATCGTACTTACTCTTAACATATTTTTCCACAACATAACTCGTCGGCCGCCTCACGTAGGATGTAGGCAGTCAAATGGCTTTCGACTGCTCAAAGAGCTAGCTGGAAAGCCCGGGGCCGTACCATTGTCTCAATCGCTGCATTTGCCACAACTGCCCTTCAAATTACAAGAATGGCGCGGTTTCATTGATCGTAGTTTCAACAGCTAGATACGATCGTCCGGTGCGATACGCCTCTCATCTCGTTCCCGGCTACAAAGCAAGGAATCAACAAAGCTATAGCCCTAAGAAGCAGAGTTTGATGTCGCTGGACTCGAGTCATGCCAACATCTAGCGAATGCATTTTGACAATTTAAAGTTTCTGTCAAACAGCCACGGTCTTTTTTGCTTGCTTCCAAAGTAAGAAACTGGCATCATTTGGTGCTCCCCCTGCTTCTGAAATCCGCCTTTTCTGTGTCTGACTTTAGGTGCCTGATTTTCAACTGAAATACTTCGGTCTGAATATGCATGTCCAAATAGAGGGCAGACGCACAAGGCAAGTGCGTACTCCAGAAAATCCAGGGGCGCCGTTGCATTGGGCCTAGGGATGCGGCTGGTACGGAGACGGGTGCTTTTTCCTGAGCCTCCAGCATATACGGTTGTCGATTGACAATCAGGAGTCGCCCACTAGTAGAGCTTTGAGACAACGGGGGAAAACCATGGGAACGACACCGACACCAAAGGAGAACACTGCGGCGACTCTTGAACCGAGAGAGCGAACGCAGGCGAACGCCGCGCCAACTCCTTCAGAAGAAGCACTGAAGACACAGGAGTACAACCCGCCGACGCAGCCGACTTCGACAATTCAGGAGGGACCCGAGGCTGCTAATCCGAAAGCGACAAAGACGCGTTGGACCATCATGGTCTACATCGCTGCCGATGCAGTTCTGGCAAATTTTGGCGTGGAGTCGCTCAAGCAACTGAATGAAGGGGCGAGTTCACCGCCATGTATGTGTGACCAAGTACATGAGGGAGCTAGTTCACCGGCGTGCAAGTGTGACGAAGCCGAGGTCGTCGTCGCCGCCCAGTTCTCCATCGACGCTCCAGCCGGTCAATCCATTCCAAGGTACATCTTCAACGAAGACAGTGGAGGCAACCTTGGCCGCAGTCTACGAGAGCGTTTCGACGCGCCGGAAAATATGACCGAGCAGGAGGCGCTCGCCAGCTTCCTGGATTGGGTCTATAACAAGCAAAAAGACTGCTTGGAGGCTGAGAACTATGCCCTGATTTTGTGGAGTCACGGTCCCGAGCTCTTTCTTCAACCTCCGCCAGGAAGTCCGACAGGCGTCAGCGGCAGCCTCTATCTCACTCCGATAGAACTACGGCAAGCGATAGAAGACGGCATTCCCGCAGAGAAAAGATGCACTCTGAAGGTTATCGGGTTCGATGCCTGCTCCATGAGCATGTATGAGATGGCGTACGAGCTCAGCAGCTTGGCTGAACATAATACCGATGACTACTATATGGTGGCCTCACAGGAGGAGGTGCCCGATCTCAGCTTTCCTTACAGCACTCTGGTCCAGCTCATCCGCCAATATGGCAAAGTGCCGAAGACCCTGATCACTCAGGCCGTCCGTTCGTATTGCCGAACTTATCAGGACTACATCGCCAATGCCATCACGACCATGCAGCCTGTTACGCTTTCCGCTCTTCGCCTCAACCTCTGCGGACAAGGCAGTGATCTTTTCTGCGCTATCAGGTGCCTCGCATCTTCCCTGCTCGACAGCCTGAACGATCCCGACCTGCCGGACTATCTCGTTACAGCCCGCGCAAAATCGCGGGATTACGCGGGGGGGTTGTATGTCGATCTGGTGGAGTTCTGTGCCTATCTCTACCAGCAGCTATTTCCGTGCACTGAGGATGAAAAAGAAATTGAGGCTCGCATGAAAGCCTCACACGTCAATAGCGACACATCGGATAAACGCGACTGCAACAGTTTCGTCCTCAAGAGTGCTTTGGGGCATAAGAAAAAGATCAGCAACGCTTGCCTCGCGGTTCTGCAAGCCCTGCGCGTCGAAGTCTGCGGAACGTCAATAGACGGCGCTGTGCTGATTAATTGTTCCAGTGACACGAGAAGTCATGGCCTATCGATCTACTTCCCGTACCTGAGCGACTACCAGGCTTCGCTGATCGCGCAGCCTACGGTGAAAGGCACCCGTGACGTACCCGCAAAGGGATTCGGCGATGCCTTGAACGCATGCGCTTCCGGCTATCTGATGGATCAGAGACAATGCCTGATTATGGATACGGAAGGCTATTACGACGATCTTCGACTGGCCAAGGATACAGAGTGGTACGAGTTCATCACCCAGTTCTGGACGCGCATCCTTATCAGCGTGAACGCACGGGACCTCGATCTGCGTTACTCCGGCGTTCAAAGCGCTATCAATTCCATCCGGAAGAAGCGAGAAAGGAAACCTATGCCTTCACCCGATCCCTGTAAAGGTAAACTCACAGGCTTATGAGAGCCTGGGGGTAAGCCAATGCGCCAGATAACAGCGATTGCGAGACTATTTGGAATCGCCACGATGGTCCTGTGCCTGACCGAAGTATCGCTACTCTCCGCGTCGCCCATGGTCCAAACTTCTGAAATCAGCGGCACTCATACCTTACAGCCAAGTCAAAATTTGACTGGGCATCTTGATCCAGAGAGAGTTTTAGAAAGGGCACTTGAGTTGCGGGCAAAGCTCACGCGGAAAGACTTAAACGATTCCATCAGCATGCTCCGTACTAGCGCGCGACTGTTTCAGGCTTCTGCCAATCCGCGCGGACAGGCCTTGGCTGAAATCGAGGCCGGTGACACATATCAGATGATAAGTGCTTTTCCGGCTGCATTGGCAGCCTATCATCGTGCCCTTACTGCCTCAGAGAAGCAAACTGATCAGCAATGTGAAGTATATATACGGATGGCGCGCAGTTACGCCAACACGGGACAAGCTAAGAGTGCCCGGAAAAGCCTGGACCACGCCCTTGACACTTGCAGTGGCATTCCAGAGTTGCGAATACAAGATAATTTAGAGGAAGCACAAGGTGAGATAGCGCTGTTTTCTGATAGCAGGCCAGCCGCAATTGCCCACTTTGAGAGCGCGATCGGTCTCGCGTCGCTTGCCAAGGATCGCGAAGGAGAAGCTCTGGCTACATTGAGGCTGGCAGAGGCTGAGCCTTCGGACGCCAGCGGCAATCTACAATCCGTAGTCCATGCACAGTCTGCATTAACAACGTTTCTGGCTACTGGAAACCAATATGGTGCGGCTCGAGCTCACTCACTTCTAGGATTTCTAATTTCGGGGTCTGGTGAACTGGAGCGATCGAGATGCCATTGCCTAGATGCGCTCAATTTCTTTGAGCAAATCGGTGACCTCGACAATGCCGCAGGTGCGCTTAATGCACTGGCGTACAACGCCAAGCTGTCTGGAGACCTGAATGAGACGCTCAAAGACTACAAACGTGCGAAACAGCTCTTCGCTTCCGCCGGAGATTATATCGGCGAAGAATCATCTATCGCTGCAATTTCACGTGTACTGCTGGCTAAGCAGATGTATTCGGAACTCGCACCATTCGATTCACGTAAGCACTTACTCGCTCTCCAAACACTCTCCCATTCTCTCATTGGGGCTGCACTTGTCGACCAAGCCGCAGTCGAAGAGCGCGCACACCGGTACAAGAAAGCGATCCTCGGATATGAAGAAGGCTTCAAGCAATACCAACTTGACGGTAACAAACGAGGTGAAGGCGCCGTACGAATGCGGCAAGCAGTTCTTGAGACTAACCAGAACAAATTCGATGATGCGCTCGAACATCTCGCAGAAGCTCAGAGACTGAAGGAGGAAACTCGTGAAACTGCTGATCAGGCTCGCATTCAATACCTCCGTGCGCGGGTATTTTTGAAGCAGAACAATCTTGAAGAAGCTCGTTTAGATGTTGAGAAGGCTATCGACAGCATTGAGTCTCAACGGCTTCACATATTAAAGTTCGATTCACGTGCACAGTATTTTGCATCAGTTCACGAATACTATTCTTTGTACATCGAGATTCTAATGCAACTGCATAAAACACATCCAGACGGGGAATATGCGGGACTCGCTTTCGAAGCCTCGGAGAAAAGTAAGGTACGTGCGCTGCTGGATCTGCTTGGCAGCAGCGAGCAAGCTTCCTCCTGTGAGATTTCAACGGTGAGCAATGTAATTTCGGGGCCAGGTGAACTGGGGCGAGTGACGTCCAACAAACTCGATATGGTCGATGCGCAAGCCCTAACTCTGGGCGAGCTACAGGCGGCGATAGGGGACGGTGACACCGCTTTGCTGGAGTACGCACTCGATGAAGATAAGAGCTTTGCGTGGCTCATAGACGGCCGGAATATGACTGCCATTGATCTGGGACCCGCGGACGTGATTCAAAATAGCGTAAGCATGTTCCGAAAGGCCCTTTTGCCTGTCGAGGCCCGTGTCAATGAGCCCGCAATCGATTATCTGCGAAGACGTCAGGCTGCGAAGAACATTCGGCTCGTCCAGTCGCGTAATTTAACAAAGCTGCTTTTGGGGAAGATCCATCTTCCGCCACGGAAACGCCTGCTAATCGTACCGGACGGCTCGCTGCAGTACCTGCCGTTTGCAGCCTTATCCATTCCGGAAAAAGGTAGCGAGAATGTGCCGCTCATCGTGCAGTATGAGATCAGCATGCTGCCTTCAGCCTCCGCGCTTGTAGCGCTGCGAAAATCAGCGGCCAAGAGAGCGCCGCCTACCGATGAAGTGGCCGTCTTCGGTGACCCGGTGTTCGAACGGCCAGGCATTGTTCCGGCGAAGGTGAGCGTGGCCACCCAAGCCCACCGCTCTCGGAGTTTGAATATAGCGTTGCAGGATTCGCGGGACTCCCAGCAGATTCCTAGCCTTCCAGGATCGCGTAGCGAAGCTCTTGCGATTCAGGAGATGTTCAGGAATGGACCAACGCGAACGCAGCTTGCCCTGCGTTATGATGCCAATCGTGAAGCAATCCTCGGCGGATCTATTGCCCACCAAAGGATCATCCACTTTGCGACTCATGGCATCATCGACACGCGTCATCCGGAGATGTCGGGACTCATCCTATCGATGTTTAACAAGCGAGGGCAATATCAGGATGGGTACTTGCGCCTTAGCGACATCTACAATCTCAAGCTGTCGGCTGATCTCGTTGTCCTGAGTTCATGCGAGTCTGCCTTGGGCAAGGACCTCGGGTCTGAGGGGATCATCGGGTTGCCTCGTGGATTTCTCTATGCAGGGGCGCGTCGTGTGATCGCCAGCCTCTGGAAGGTAGACGACGAAGCGACTAAGACTTTGATGAGTTCCCTCTATTCCAGGCTTCAGCTACGTGAGGAACCCGGTCAGGCTCTTCGCGACGCACAACTTGATCTATTAAAAGACAAGCACCTCTCGGATCCTTATTATTGGGCGGCTTTCGTCTTAGAGGGAGATTACAAATGATCAAATTGCCCCGTTTCAAGCGTATGTGTGTAAAATGTTAGCTTCCATGGATCTCCAACCTGCCCCCGAAAGAAAGAGGAACCTAACGCCGGAGGCGTTTGCCTCATTTCTTACATGGCTTTCACCAAATCAGGGGCAGGCAGCGAGGGAGTATCTTGACATCAGACAAACGCTGGTGAAGTATTTCGTTCGAAAGGGCTGTGCACATGCTGAAGACCTAACCGATCGGACCCTCGACCGCGTCGCTCTGATAGCACAGCACGAGCCTGGCAAATATCCGAAACCGATGCCCCTGTGCTGTGGTGTGGCCAGACGGGTTTGGTTGGAGTACCTTCGGGAGGCGACGCCGGAAGTATTGGAGGATGACAACATTCCGGCTCCGGTACAGCACGAAGTCGACTTCACCGAACAGGAAGTTAGTTGCTTGGGATCCTGCTTGGGCCGGCTTTCACCACGTGATCGCGAATTGATCACGCAATACCACCAGTTTCAGGGCCGTCAGAAGATCGAAAGCCGCAAGCAACTGGCTCAGTTATACGGTGGCCTCAACAAAGTGCGAATTACCACGTGTAGGATCCGGGCTCGGCTTCATGATTGCGTTAGTGGCTGCGTGCAGCGATCTGCTCTGAACTAGCGTCGTCACATTCCCAAAGATGGAGAACCGGGTGATCAATGATCTTCAAATTCGCGAGTATTTACTGGGACGACTGGATGATGACTCAGAACTCGTGGAGCAGATCGATGAGCGGATTCTTACTGACGCTCAGTTCTCGGTCATTGTAGATGTCGTCGAAGACGAGATCATGGAGGAATACATCGAGGGCTCACTGTGCTCGGACGAATTGCAATCCGTCGAAAGCCACTTCCTTCGCCCTCCAGAGCGCCAGCGCAAACTCCGGAATGCCCGTTTATTAAGCCGTCATCTAGCGACCGCATCCCCGTCCAGAGAAAGTGTGGAGCGGTTTGAACCCTCACGTCGCTTCGCTCCCGCCTGGATCCTCGTATGGAAGCGTCCTCACTTCAGAACCTATGCCGAGATCGCGGCGGCGGCCGTCTTCGCCGTCGTGATCGCATTTCTGATTTATCAGCGCCGCGAACTCGGAATGACCCTAGAGCGAACCAACTGGCAAATGGCTCAAGAACGCCAGAAGGAAATAGCGTCAAATCAACAAGTACAACCTAGATTGCAAATCTTGGCGTCCTCGACTACCGAACTTCACCTGTTCGACGCCGGCCTCACACGTGGCAATGGACAATTGCCAACCGTGAACGTGACTAACACATCCGGAACGCTGCACATAGAAGTTGCCATACTTTCTGATCCCACCGGCAAGTTTCACTCGCCCACTGGAGAGTATCAGGTGCAGTTGAAGCATCTGGGACAAACCGTCTGGTCCCGGGACGCCGTGGATTCGCTCTCCGTCCCGGGCGGCGCTGTTTTGAGCATAGATCTTCCTCAGGAAACCCTTCCTATAGGTATCTGCGAACTGGTCGTCAAGCAACCAGGCAAGACCGCCCTATCGTATTCCTTCATCGTGTCAGACGCCCGGTAGCCGCACCCCCTCCATCCCACCTATCCCGCAAGCCCTGACACTGCAGCCTCGTAACAGACCCTCCCACAAGTCATTTCTGACTAGCCCACCTCCGTCCATACGGCGCAGATAACTTTTTCCTTGAAATGTTTTTTCTCAAACCTGCATAGCAGAGTGAAGGCTACTCGGCAGCTGAGTCAGGGAGCGACATCATGAACGCTGAAATCTGGAAGGTATTAAGAAACGCGATGCTGCCTCACGGTCTTTGTCTGAAATGTCTTCCATTTCCAAGGTCTTGGGATGAATTCACCAAATCGATACAGAAATATTTCCACGCCAGAGAGGTCTCCATGAAACTGACTGCGAGTTTTCTCCTCCTTTTAGCTACCACCGTTTCCTGTGCTGGGGTCGCGTATGGGCAAGTTGTGTGTCCCGCGAAATCCCGCATTGTCTCTTACGGAATTTACAACAGCGGAGACACTGTAGAAGGACCCGTTTGTGTCAAGGTTTACTACAATGCTTTGCGGTACGACATAGGTCTGAATGTAACGGTAACAACGACAAGTGGGCCAGACCCCGCGGGAGCAGTAACGGCACCGAAGGCCGGTGGTGGCGTCCCCGGCGCAGGCCAAGACACTATTGAGCAGATTAAAGCTGAATTGAGCAGCGCCGAGGGAACCCTGCAAGGGTATCGAACGCAGGACGATGCTGCTGCGGCCAACTTGTCAAACGCTGTCGCGACGTTAGGCTCCGTGGTGGATCTCTCTAACACAGCATTCGACCAAGGTGGCGCAACGGCGGTCTTGGCACTGCTCAACACGGGCCCTGTCACATCGGCCTTGGCCATCGGTACGGCCGTCTCGTGGAAGGCGACAGATGATTTCATCGATAAACTTCAAGAGCTGAAGGATCGAGTAACCAAGCTGCAAGCGGGCAACCCTAGTCCAGCCGACGCGGCATCACTTCAAACACGAATAGCTTTGGATTTAACCGCGGTAACACCTTATACGCAGGCGGGAGACAAGACTTCGAGTTTCTTGAAACAAAAGGTCGTGTTTATGTGGTGGGGTGCGCACATCAACAACCTGAACGCAAATGCATTTACAGCGCAGGTATTTGTAGGCTGCAATATCAGCACCAATACCAACAAGGCAAATGTCGTCAAGGTGAGCGGACTGGACAATTTCCCTCGATTCGCCAGCCAGCAGCCGACAGCTTTGACGATTGGCGGCAACGTGGCCAACGTGACCTGCTCCACACCTTTTGTAATCTCTGCAGGAATGGAAATCAGCTTTCTGAAGAGCCCGACGTATGGTCTCGTCCCTTCTGGCACGACCGGTGCTAAACAGTTCGGGATTACGGACAACGGCGGTATTAACCCCATGGCACTAGCAATGGCACATTGGCGTCTTCATGATTTCGTAGACCACAAACTCGGACTCTATGGAAGCTTCGGAACAGCCGCACATGTCCAGGCAAGCGCGGCGGGTGGTTCCTCCGCTGAGTACGTCAGCGGGTTCAGCCTTGGATTCTTTCGGACAGCGTTTGTTACCGCCGGATGGCATCTAGGCAAGGTCGGCACACTCGACGGCGGTTATACCGTTGGATCGCCGGTTCCTACAGGTGTCACTACTGTTCCAGTAATAAGTTCATACAAATCAGGCTTCGGGTTGGCAATCACATTCACGAAACCTTAGGAGATCATCCACATGGGCTTCTTGCAAGATCCGATCTCAGTTGAGCCTCAGACATCGGCGCACCCATACTGGTGCTGGGCCTCAATAACTGCAGCCGTATGGACCTTCTTTGAAAAGGTCACTTGGACTATGCCTCAAGTCGTCGTACTTGCCCTGCAACCAGATTGTTCAGGGCAATTCCAGGCGGAGCAGGGAGAACACGAGTGGCCTCTAGCCAGCGCCCTATCTCTTGATAATCAGGCGTGTCTGAATACGGCACACAATCATTTGGCCTCGGACGGAACACTGGGTCCGGTTGATTTCACAGACTTGGGGACGCAGATTGACTCGCTTCAGAGTCCAGTGTGCGTCGCATTGACTTTCGCTACACCAGTTGAGCAGTCAACACATTACTGCTTGATCAATGGTGTGTTTATGCAAGACGGAGAACCATGGATTAGCCTGCTCGATCCAGCGGGAATTCCTCCCGGAGAGCAACGAATGGCGTTCTCAGATCTTGCCTCTGGAACGGTGACATTGGAGTCTTCAGCCGCATTTCCCGCGGCATGGACCGATACCTTCTACACAAAGTGAGGCCTCAATGAATGTCCAAACAACTGCGGCTCCTCATTCAAAGCAGCAAGTCCTAGATCTCATCACCAAGACCTTCGCAGATAGACGGTTGGGAAAAAGTCCCAGAACAGTCGTGATGGGTCTTCCTCTCTTCAGAATGTCTTGGGAGTCGACAAAACCAACTGTCGAGCACAAAGGTTGGAGATATCTAACTCTGTTCAACGCCCAAGAATCGTTTGTAGTCGACGCTGTGACTTCGAGGAATACAGAGTTCCGCTTTCTATTTCAACGCGGCTCCGGGAGGATTTGGCTTCAAGGCCTCCAAAATTTGCTTCGTCGTCGACAGATCAAGACACCTCAATTTGAGCTGCGGTGCCTCGACGTTCCTGCTGCACACCTGAGTCTCCTTTGGTTGTATTCGACAGATGCAGAGAGTCTGTTCTTGTACCTCCACAATCACGGTCAAGTCTGTCGCAAGGAAAAATTGCGGAAGCTTGAAGAAGTTGAGCGAGAAATCGAGATAGCCATTGAACAGAAGCTAGCCGGTTTCAGCCGAGTAAGATTGCCCAACGTCAATTCATAGCACGGAGCCAAGACCCGAGAGGTGATCAAAAGCGGAATCACTGATTGGAGACATAAAAAACGCCGCTCGCATAACAGGGAGTGACACATGCCAGATCCGACCGCTATCACACTGATCCCGTCATCCGTTGTACTCAAGCAAGGTGGAGCACAGGTATTCGTCGCCGTTGCGGCACCGCCCGTTGCCGGTGCTTCGGCAGTGGCCAATGCAAGTTCCATCACTTGGAACCTCTCTCCCAACATCGGCACGATCGGCAGCGATGGCAAGTACCAGGCGCCGGAAGAGGTATCTGAAGATGCTGCCATCAAGGTCACCGCGATCGACTCTGCATCCGGCAACCATGCTGAAGCGTCAATCTCTCTGCTCTCGCCTGACTGGCGCGGTCCCGGCACGGTCTGGCTCGGTATCTATATTCTCTTGGTCTTCTCCACCATTGTTCTGCTGGTCCGGCTT
>Ga0206815_1132_pt1 | contig 20253 bp, 23 predicted proteins | sample Alteio_BWOrgCont_91_FD_152864 | JGI IMG/M metagenome (GOLD analysis project Ga0206815, IMG submission 152864) | Enriched cells from forest soil in Barre Woods Harvard Forest LTER site, Petersham, Massachusetts, United States -... | ecosystem: Environmental > Terrestrial > Soil > Temperate forest >...
ATCCGGTGACAACTTTTGTGTTCATGGTTTCGACCTCAATAGTTAGACGCGCAACCGGCGTTGGGGTTTATTCGCATTTCTCAACCTCTTTTAAACGGTTTTGGGGAAACTAAACCCGCGAGGTGACTATTTCGTCTAAGTAAGTATCCGGAGGACTGAGGAGGGGTTATGAAAGAACAGATAGATCTTTTTGACCGTCAACTCACGACAACACTGACAAGAATTATCGGGCCGCTGACGTACCTCGCCATGGCGATCTGTTTTTCAGTGCGCTTGCGAGAATTCCTGTTTAAGGACTTTGTGGCACGTTACGACATCGATACCCCGTATTTGCTCCTGCTCTCTTGCTTCGTCGTCTTACAAGAGGCGCGCTTGTGGATCAAAGGCATTGCAGCATTCTGGGAAAATAACCTACCGATACAAACTTTTGTCATGAGTTGGTGGTTGTTTTATCTGGTGACCCTGGCGACGTCCAGCCACGTTGCCACCTATAAGGTCCCCACTCACCTTCTCATGCTGTGCGCGCAATTGACTGCGATTTACCTCGTCGGCCTTGCCTCGCATTTTCTTTACGAGAAATCGGGTGGACGCCGTGGTCTCATGACGGGAGTGAGTAAGGGTTTGCGGACTTTCGAACTCGAAGGATCTCAGCAAGGAGGAGAAGTCAGCCATCAACATATCGGGTAGCGGAAAGCCGGGGTGCGTCTGTCTAAGCCGGCCGATCAATCCCAATGTCGTTAAGGCACCGTGGCTATTCAGGGACAAAGGAGGAGGAATACGACAATGAAAACGAAAACAATGCTGACCATGCTTCTCAATGGAATCCTGGTAATTCCCCTAGGGTCCGTCTGGGCAACTGAAGGAACCCTCAGCCCCAACTTGGACATGCAAAATGACCAAACGATCGTCGCCCAACTCCAGAATGACATCGCCATTGATACAACCGACATGACACAAGATAACACAACTATTAATGCCCAGAAGACAACGGTCAAGACCGACTTCCAGGCCTATCTTCAAGCCCGGACCCAGTTCGGCGTGGGCAGCACACAAGCCCAGCAAGCTCTCCAGCAACTGAAGACTGATCTTGCGACATTGCGCAAAGACACCCTTGACATTCGCCAAGACGCCCGTGACCTGCGGAAAGACAAACGGCAACTTGCGAAAACCGAGCGCGACCTCGACCAGGATGAAAAACTCACCCAAGATATTACCGAGGATCAGCAGAAAATCCAAAAACTCAAGGCCGATATCAGCACTGACGCGGCCGCCGAAACCAAACAAAAAACGACCGTTGAGAGCCAGAAATCCGTCGTAAAAAACGACGCCCAGGCCTATGAACAGGCCAAAGTACAGTTCGGCGAGAACAGCACCCAGGCCCAACAGGCTCTGAGCCAACTCAAGGCCGATCGGACCATTCTGCGCCAAGATCTGGCGGTCCTGCGGCAGGATATTCGGGACCTTCGCAAGGACCGGCAAGAACTAACGATGGAACATCAGGACCTGATAAGGGATGAGAAAGGTGAAATCACGGAGCACCCAACGCACCCTGAACATCCAGTTCATCCCGTCCACGCCGAGCATCCTGAAGTTCCCAGGGTAGTTAAGTAGCGGAACGATGCGGCAAAGAATCCGTCAAGCGCAGGCTTTACAAGTCTCAAAAGAAATCGCCGACCACTTCTTCAGTGACCGGCGATTTCGTACTGATTTTTAGATACATGACTTAGGCAAAATTGCGGGGGCTGGATTTGTACGCAAGCGATGATTCGAGGGTTAAAATCCAGTCCGTGGCTGTCTATTCGGCATTACGTCCTCAAACAACCTTACCAACATTACCAAGAACGGAATAAGTAGAATTAAGTTAAAGTGCTGGTAGTGTGGGCCTTAAGTCTGTGGGGCAATGTGAAAATGATCGGCTCGAGATTCGATATAAAGTGGTTCGGTCCGAAACCGTTGCAGGAGGATAAAATGCAGAAACGCAAATTAGGACGTAGCGGCTTGGAAGTTTCGGCTCTCGGGCTCGGTTGCATGGGAATGGGCTTCTCTTACGGCCCGCCCAAGGACAAGAAGGAGATGACCGCGCTCCTGCGGGCCGCCGTCGAGCGGGGCGTGACGTTTTTTGATACCGCCGAGGTCTACGGCCCCTACACGAACGAAGAGCTCGGCATCGGCTTTGTGACCTACAGCCCGCTCGGCAAAGGCTTCCTGACGGGGAAGATGGGCGAAAATACCAAGTTCGAGAGCAACGACTTCCGCAGCACCCTGCCCCGCTTCACGCCGGAAGCCCTCAAAGTCAACCTGGTAATGGTCGACCTGCTCGAGACGATCGCCAGACGCAAAAGCGTCACGGTCGCCCAGGTCGCCTTGAGTTGGCTCCTGGCCCAGAAGCCCTGGATCGTCCCGATCCCCGGCACGACCAAGCTCGAGCGCCCGGAGGAGAACCTCGGGGCCGTTTCAGTAGAACTGACGCCTGATGATTTGCGCGAGATCAAGGACGCTGCGTCAAAAATCATAGTACAAGGGACTCGGTATCCCGAAAAACTGGAACAAATGACAAGCCGATAGGTGGCGTATTCAGAGGAGGAACGCATGAGCAAAGTATGGTTTATCACTGGTGCGGGCAGCGGCATCGGCGCGGGTATCGCCAAGGCCGCTCTGCAGGCCGGCGAGCGCGTCGTCGCGACAGCAAGAAATCTTGACAAGGTACGTAAGGCCTTGGGCGACGTCGCCGGAGAGAATCTCGCTTTTATCCCGCTGGACGTTACCAACGAGGCGCAGGCCAAATCGGCCGTAGACCAAGCCGTAAAGCGATTCGGCCGTATTGACGTCGGCGTCAACAACGCAGGCTACAGCTTGCTCGGCAACTTTGAAGCGATGACCCCATCTGAAATTGAGGACCAATTCGCGCCGAATTTCTATGGCGTGGTGCACGTCATGCACGCTGTGCTGCCGATTATGCGTAAGCAAAGGTCCGGCCACATGATTAACATTAGTTCGGTTGCGGGTGTGGTGGGACAGAAGCACTGTGCCGCCTATGCGGCGACGAAGTTCGCTGTCGAAGGCTTATCGCTGTCCGTGGCAACCGAAGTCGAGCCATTTGGTATCAAAATCACGCTGGTCGAACCGGGGTTTTTCCGCACAGGCCTTCTCGATGCCAGAAATGTCCGGTGGACTACGAAGGTGATCGACGACTACGCCGCCGAGGGAACGCCAGAAGAGATGTGGTCGCGTTACAACGGAACACAACCGAACGATCCGGAAAAGCTCGATGAAGTGTTGGTCAAAATCGCCGCGATGGATAAGCCACCAAAAGTGTTTGTGGCAGGGCCTGACGCCTTAGTAACGGTCACATCGGCTGTTGAAGAGCGGCTCAGAGAATCGCGAGCCTTTGAGGACTTATCGAAATCTACAGAAGGCACTTTTAAAAAACTTTCTTCTAATTGAGATCAGATACTGGAAAACTGAAAACTGAGAGAAAGCGGTGACTGAAAGAGTGAGTCCGAAATTGGCCGCCTGGGGAACATTTTATGCGATCGTTGGATCGTCTGTTCGCCAAAAAAGAAATCGCCGATCACTTTCTGGGTGACCGGCGATTTTGTATTGATATTTAGATACAAAAAAATGAAATTTTGCGGGGGTTGGATTTGGACGCAAGCGATAATTCAAGGGTTTGAATCTAGCCCCTGGTTGTCAATTCGTCCTTACGCCCTCAAGCAACCCCACCGGCACTACCAAACAGCATAAATTCTGACTTTATTAAGGATGCGAACGGAGGAGTTCAACAAAATCCTTCAATTCGTGCTCATTAAGATCGGAGATGGCCCAATACGTCATACCGCCTCCAGACCATTGGATGATGTGATAGCCCTGCCGCGTAAACACTTTTTCATTACTGGTTTCCCCGGGCCAGATGAAAAGATTGATCGGATGTGCGGCACGGTAATACACGATGGCGGCCGTGGGACGACCATTCAGGTATTCCAACCGGCCGCCGGCCAGCGGAAATCCATGATCGGAAAGATCTTGGACGGGCGGCGAGAAATCCAGCCGGCCGTTAAACCAGGGCTTCACGACGTGATGGTTTGAATTTTGGATATCGGTCAAATGATTGGCCATCAGCGACCGCACATGCGCGGCGACCACCTCCTCGCCAAGCCGGTCATCGGCCGATGGACCATAAAGTCGCGGGACGACGGCCAAAAGCGCCAACCCCAACGCCGCGGCAGGCACCAAGCCGTAAAACCAGGCATTCAGATTCCAAGAGCGTTCGACCGATCCCCTCTTTGCAGAAAGCTTCGCCCCGGCTTCCCGATGGAGGACCGTCCTTATCTCCTGCTCAAGACCTGCGGGAGCGTGATAGGAGAGCGGCATGGTCTTCACAGCGGTAATCAAGGAACGGCGGCGCTCGAAAACCTGAGAGCAAGCGGAGCATTCCTTCAAATGCTGTTCAATCTCCATCGACCGCACCAGGTCGAGCTCTCCGTCCAAATAGGCATCCATAAGATCTTGACTGAGTCTACAGTTCACGTTCAACTTCCTTTCCTGCGCGATCCATGACTTCCCGCTGCAGCCGGGTTCGAGCCCTGGAAAGACGGCTCATAACGGTCCCAATAGGCAGGCCCGTGATCGCGACAATTTCCTTATAGGAGAATCCTTCTAAGTCCCGCAGAATCACGATTTCACGGAATTCCAGAGGAACCCTTTCCAATGCTTTGTGGAGAAGTTCCTTATTGGCGCTTTGCTCCATCTGCGCCTCAGGTCCGGGCAAGCGTTCAGGAACCCCTAAAGCCTCCTCCTCAAAAACCACATCAATCTCGTGCGCGCGGTTCTGCCGCAGCCAGGTATACCCGGTGTTTCGCACGATGGTCAAGAGCCAGGCCTTTGCGCTACCGTCTCGATATCCCTCAAAAAACCGGAAAGCGCGGATCATAGCTTCCTGGACGATGTCTTTCGCGTCTTCAGAGTTGCGCGTCATCCAGCGGGCCAAGTTATAGGCGTCGCCGAGATACGGCAAAATAAGTTGCTCAAAACGTGTTTGTTCCTGCATTTAGTAGACCATAACGGATTATTTTTTATTCCCGGGAATATTTTAGCTTTCTTTTGCGTCTCATTGATGAAGGCAGTCAAAATACCGAATCAAGGAGATAGCGCAAATGAACATTCAAAAAGTATGGAATTGGTTATGGAACCCGCCGACGAATGGTCCTCAGGCGACTGTGGCCATCCGTTTTATGACGGGTGGCGTTTTTCTATGGGAAGGGATCCTCAAGTTCGTTTATACAAACCAAGGAGTGGGCCGGTTCACGAAGCTAGGCATTCCTTTTCCAGTCCCAACGGCGCATTTTGTGGCTTGGGTCGAGATCGTTGGTGGCATTCTGCTCATCCTGGGATGGCTGACCCGCCCGGTCGCGATCGCTTTCATCATCGAAATGATCGTAGCGATCCTTTCAACAAAAATCAGCCTCTATCTGGGGACATTTCCGCTCCCGTTGCCATCAGCGCCTCCGCAAGTAGGCATGTGGGCTGTCCTGCACGAGATCCGCTCCGATTATGCACAGATCATGACATCAACCTTCTTATTGATCGCCGGACCGGGTCCCATCGCCATGGACGCTCAACTTGCAAAGGAGTCCTACGGGGTCCGAACCTCGTGGTTGGTGGCGGCCGCTGTTCTCCTGCTCCTGGTGGTTGGGACTGCCCGGGCCTCTGGTTCGGCTTCGGCGGGAGCTTCCGCGACGCCCGCAGTCGCCGCGAACTTCGCTCTTGGCCAGAAAGCCGTCAAGCAAGAGGACTATAAAACAGCGGCGCAATTCTTTGAACGCGCCCTCGCCGAACAGCCCAACAGTCCGGACGTGCTCAACATGCTTGCCTTTAGCGAACGTAAACAAGGAAATCTGGATAAGGCGTTTGAATACTACAGCAAGGCCTTAGCCCTGCGTCCCCAGTTTCCCGAAGCCAGAGAGTATGTCGCCGAGGCCCATATTCAAGCGGCTTTGAAGGAACTGCAAACGTTGAGAGGCTATGGTTCAAAAGGGCAGGAAGAAGCCGAAGACATAGTTAAGGAGTTCAAAGAAGTCACTAAAAACTTGTAAGCGTACCGTACCGCTCAAGATCTGGACGACCTGTAACTTGCAAAAGCGCCCTGGGGATGTATCCCCAGGGCGCTAGGAAGGGCCTCTTCCTTTCCAGGTTTCAGGTGGGACAGCGCAATCAATTCGATCTTCTAACCCTACCGACATTACCAGCCGATCCGCTCCACATAACAATACTCATATTAATTCTGTTGCTCATAAGATAAACCATCACATTCTCAACAAGCCTCCAAAGATCCACATCCGCCGAGTATTCATCGGTATGATCCCCGAGAGAACGTCGACTCGATCACGTCAATTAAAAACCGATTCGCCGTGGACAAGGGTGTCGTGACTCGCCAGACGACGCCCAGCTCCCGTATGGGCTCAGGCCCGGAAAAACGGATGAAGCGAAGCCCGGGATGTTCGCGCGCCCGGGCGGCAATGCGGGGGACGAAGGTCACGCCTTCCCCCGCCGCGGCCAGACGCATCACGGAAGTCAGACTACTTCCCTGGAAAATAATCTGGTCGTCCTCAGCGGACAAGCCGCAATAAGCCAGGGCCTGATTGCGGAAGCAGTGGCCTTCCTGAAGAATAAGGAGCCGTTCCCGTCTGACCTGAGCCAGATCGACCGACTTTCTAGAGGCCAATGGATGCTTTTGGGGAACAGCCAAATAGAAAGGTTCCTTCCCGATGGAAAGCGCCACGATCCCAGGCTCCTCTATCGGCAGCGCCAGTATCCCCATATCAATCCGATTCTGCTTCAAGTTCTCCAAGAGGAGCGATGTCGTCATATCGAACAACTCCAGAGTTAACCGCGGAGCTTTCTTCCTGACATGCTGAAGGACGGGAGGCAGGAGATAAGGCCCCAGGGTCGGGATCACGGCCAGGCGTATCCGGCCCGTAATATCGTCTCCTTTCTCTTTTAGCTCCCGGACGGAATTCTCCAGAATCTCGAGAACGGCTGTCGCGGTGGATAGGAATTTCTCCCCTTCCGCGGTGAGGACAACACCCCGGGGAGAGCGCTCAAACAACGCCGCGCCGAGCTCCTTCTCCAGCTTGATGATCTGCTGGCTCAGCGTCGGCTGTGTGATGTGGACCCTCTCAGCCGCCCGGCCAAAATGCTTCTCGCGCGCCACGGCCGCGACATAACGGAGCTGCTGGAGTTCCATTGATACCATCTATTATACAGATAATAACAATCTATTTGATCAATTTATCCTGTCCCCGTAAGATATCGGTATGAGGACTCAAATTATGTTCGTAAGGAGGCAAAACAATGGAAGAATCAGTGATGGTGGGGCAAGTCGTTCCAAACTTCAGCCTGGAGGTCTACGACCCTGCTAAAACGATGTTTTCGACTTTCTCGCTGGAAAAAACGAGGAACATGGGAAAGTGGACCGTGCTGATTTTCTATCCGGGCGACTACACGTTCGTCTGTCCGACGGAGCTGGCCGACGTCGGCCGGAGGAACCAGGAACTCGAAGAAACGGGCGTGGTCGTTGTATCGGTGTCCCGGGACAGCAAGTTTGTCCATCTAGCCTGGCATAGAGAAGAAAAACTCCTCAAAGAAGTGTCGTATTTGATGGGGTCAGATCCCACGGGACAGGTCTCCCGGCTCTTCGGCGCGCTTGATGAATCCACAGGGCTCGCACTGCGCGGCACGTTCATCATCAACCCCGAAGGTAAATTGGTTGGCTCCGAGATCAATTTCTACAATCTGGGCCGTAACGCCGAGGAACTGGTTCGGAAGATGAAAGCCAATACCTATTTGGCCAAGCATCCCGAAGAAGCCTGCCCAGCCAACTGGTCCAGCGGACAAAAGACGTTGAAACCCGGAGAGGCTTTGGTGGGCCGTGTGGCGGACGCCTTAGCCCACTAACAATGAAAACTATTAAGGAGGAGAGTTCTATGAGGCCCAACCCGATCGAATGATTCGCGAGAGCTCCGGTGAGCCCACCGACGCCCGCCCAGGGGCAAATCACCGCAAAATGGTGAATTCGATCGAGACATGATTGTGAAAGGACGAGTGCTGAACGGGCGTTCGGAAGCGGCGCCAATAGGCGCGCAAAACGGCGAGAAAGAATCGCGCGTGAAAGTCGAGTGAGAAAAAAGAAGGTGCGTTCGTCTCCAGGGGAAATCCCCCTTACCTTGGGTTTAGCTTCGCCTGGGCTTCGTCGATTTTGGACTGGAGTTTTTCTTTCGAAGAAGGGACCAACGCGATCTCATTTTCCCAGTCGGCGATGGCGCCGCCGTAATCCTTCTGCTTGTCTTTCGCATTGCCCCGGCAGTCGTAGGCGACCGCATAGTTGGGATCAATCGCGATGGCCTGGGTGTAGTCGGCGATGGCGCCGTCGTAGTCCTTCTGCTTGTCTTTCGTAAAGCCCCGGTTGACATAGGCGCCCACGTTTTGGGGATTCAACGCGATGGCTTGCGTGTAGTCGGCGATGGCGCCGTCAAAACTCCCTTTCGGACATTCCGCATTGCCTCGGTTGTAGTAGGCGTCCGCGTATTGGGGGTTCAACGCGATAGCCTGGGTGTAGTCGGCGATGGCCCCGTCGTAGTCCTTCTGATCGTCTTTCGCAATGCCCCGGTTTTGGTAGGCGATCGCGTCTTGAGGATCAATCGCGAGAGCTTGCGTGTAGTCGGCGATGGCGCCGTCGTAGTTACCTTTGTTGAATTCCACGATGCCCTGGTTGACGTAGGCGGCCGCCTGGGAGTTCTCGGCACGGACAACTGCCCCCGAAAACACCAGCAGGACCAGAATAAACGCCGCATGCTTCAGGTTTATCTTTTTCATGCTTTTTCTCCTATGGAATTTCCTCAATTTCGGTTCAGCTTCGATCCATGAAACCTCGGAATTCGCAATCGTTTTTCTTATGGCCGTGCTTTTCCTGTGCTTTTGTCATGGTTCCCTATCAGTAACCAGGTGAGGTGGATATACCGTCTTTTTTTATTTACAGTTACGTTATAGTTTAAGTATACAAAGGTAATCAACAATACGGAGAGCACCATCTGGAGGCTTCATGAAAGTCGCGGTTATAATCGCTCGGTTCATTCTTGGTCTTGGCTTCGTCGTTTTCGGGGCTAATATTCTTCATCCGTTCTTGCCCATGCCCCCGATACCCGAGAGTACGCCGTTGGCGCAATTCATGGCGGTCATGAGCCCGCACCACTGGATGACGTTAGTGGGGCTGTTCGAGTTCTTCGGCGGACTGTTCGTGCTGCTTGGCCGGACCGCGCCTATCGGGCTGACGTTGCTTGGGCCTGTGCTCGTCAATATTTTGGCGTTCCACATCCTTTTGATGGGTGGAGCTGGAATCGCTCCGGGATTAGTCTTCTCCGTCTTGGAGCTTTTCCTCATTTATTCTTACCGAGATTATTTCACACCCATCTTTACGATCAGTGCTATGCCCAAGGAGTAAATGTATGGCTATAATTTCCTTGATCGGTGGATGAAACGCTCTTCAAAGGAACGACCTGGAAATCGAATTTCCTGTGTAATCTTGGCTATGGTGATGCAAGCAAGCTTCATCCCCGAGGGCCGCGATTGTCCTTCGATGAAGCGTGTAAAATCATATAAAGCATGAGCGGGATCAATTCGTTCCTCCATCAATACGGTAGCGTGGCCCTGTTCGTCGCTTCTTGGTTGGAACAAAGCGGGCTTCCGTTACCAGCAACGCCGCTCTATGTAGCCACGGGTGTCGCTGTTGGGGCTGGGGAGATGCGTTGGTCCATCGCGTTCAGTTCCGCGGTCGCAGGCTCGCTGCTCGGGGATCTCATGTGGTACTTCCTCGGCCGGTGGCAGGGGCAGCGTGTTTTGAAATTCCTCTGTCGCATGTCGCTGGAGCCTGACTCTTGCGTGCGAGACACGGAGGAGCGATTTTTGCGTTATGGACCGCGATCCCTCGTGATCGCCAAGTTTCTGCCCGGGATCGGCACAGTGATTCGTCCCTTAGCGGCAATGGCCGGAATCGGTTCGGCCGAGTTCCTTCTCTATACGGGGCTTGGGACGATTCTCTACATTGGGGCATTCATTGGGTTGGGCGACGTGTTCAGCAATAACGTCGATCATTTGCTGGCCAATGCGCGTGCAACCGCCCAAGCGATCCTGATCATATTGGGTGTCGGCGTTCTTCTGTATGCGCTCCTGAAGCTCTACCGGCGCCAGCGGTTTTTGCGGAGCCTCCCCAACCTCCGGCTTGGCGTTGATGAACTCAAGCGGCGCATCGATGGGGGATTGTCTCCCGTCATTGTCGATCTACGCACCCCGCTCCAGATCAAGGCCTTTCCCTACAGCATTCCGGGAGCTCTCAAAATTCCACTCCAGGAAATGGAACGGGCTTACTCGACCCTCCCGGTCGAGCGTGAGGTTGTGCTTTTCTGCAACTGTCCCAATGAGGTATCGAGTGCGAAAGCTGCGCAATTTTTGCAACGGAAAGGCTACGCCAGCGCTTGGGCGCTCATGGGTGGCATCGACGCCTGGCGGGAACGGAACTATCCAATTGAAGCCTTATCTTGAGAGGTTGTTAGAATTGTTTAGGATACTTGGCTCGCCACGTCCAAGCGTTTGGCCACGACCTCCCAATCCAGGTTTCTGAAGAAGGCATTCATGTGGTCCGTCCGCCTGCTGGCCGCGGCGCCAGCAGGCGCTAAGAACGGAGGGAAAAAACCGCGCGTGAAAATCGAATGAGAAAAAGGAAGGTTTGTTCATATTAAGAGGCGATTTCCTTACGTCTTCTTCAGCTTGGCCTGGGCTTTGTCAATCCAGGGCTGGAGATCCTCTTTCACAGTGGCGTCTCTTTGGATGGCCTGCTCCCATGAAGCGATGGCCTTTTCGTAGTCGCCGTTGATGAAATCTAACTTAGCGTGGGTTTTATCAATCAAATACTGATAAGTTAACTTCAGGAAAGGAATCAACGCGATCGCTTTCTCCCAATCGGCGATGGCGTCGTTGTAGTCCTTCTTCGCGTATCCAGCACCCAAAACATCCGTCACATCGTTCAAGTCACCCTTGGCATCCTCTGCTTTACCCCGAAAGTAGCAGGCATCCCCTTTACTGGGGTCCAAATTGGGATCCAGCTCGATGGCACGAGTGGCATCCACGATGGCACCATCGTAGTCCTTCTTGTCGTATTTTGCCTGAGCTCTGTTGCAGTAGGCATTCACGTACTGGGGATTAATCCCGATGGCCCGGGTGTAATCCGCGATGGCACCGTCGTAGTCGCCATTTCTGAATTCCGCATCACCCTGGTTAAAGTAGTCTACCGCCTGTGCATTGTCGGCAGGGGCGGCGGTTTTTTGCATCAGCTTCGCTTGAGCTGCGTCGATTTTGGGCTGGAGTTTCTCTTTCCATGAGGGGACCAACGCGATCGCTTTCTCCCAATCCGCGATGGCGCCGGCGTAATCACCTTTGGACATTCTTTCATCGCCCCGGCAGTAGTAGGCGTAGATACTCTGGGGATTCAGCTCGATCGTCCGGGTATAGTCGGCGATCGCGCCGTCGTCATCACCCTTGTCCTTTTTCACGCCGGCCCGGGCGTAGTAGTAGTCTGCATTACCGGGATCAATCATGATGGCCTGTGTATAGTCGGCGATCGCGCCGTCGTAGTCTTTTGCGGTGTGCTTATCAGAGCCTTGGTTCATATAGGTATTCGCATCATTGTTGTAGCCGCAGACAAAAGTTACCGAGGACATCAGCAAGATTAGAACCGACAACGCATGCTTCATGCTGAGTACTTTCATATTTTTCCCCCTAGTCCTTCTTTAGCTTCGCCCGGGCTTTGTCGATTCTGGGCAGGAGTTCTTCTTTTCGAGGAGCATTCCACTCAATTTCTTCCTCCCAGTCAGCGATGGCGCCGGCGTAGTCACCCTTATCGTTCTTCGCAATGCCCCGGTTGTAGTAACAATCCGTGCAATGGGGACTCAACGCGAGGGCCTGGGTGCAGTCTGCGATCGCGCCGTCGTAGTCGCCCAGGGTATCTTTTGCGGCGCCCCGGTCGTTGTAGGCCTCATCGTATTGGGGACTCAGAGCGATAGCTTGGGTGTAGTCAGCGATGGCGCCGGCGTAATCCCTCTTGGCCTCTTTTGCATTACCCCGCTCTAAGTAAGCAACCTCATTCTTGGAATTAATCTCTAGGGCCCGGCTGCAGTCCGCGATGGCACCGTCAAAGTCTTTTGCTTTGTATTTATCATTACCTTGGAAGACGTAGATCTGCGACCGGGCTCCGTCAATCTTTCGCTGGAGTTTGTCCTTCCACGAAGGGACCAGCGTGATCGCTTTCTCCCAGTCGGCGATGGCACCGACGTAATCAGCCCCGTCCATTTTCACATTGCCTCGGCCGACATAGGCATCCGCGTATTGGGGATCCAGCTCAATGGCCCGGTCGTAATCGGCGATGGGCCCGTAGAGGTCACCTTTCGCGTATTTCGTATTGCCCTGGTTATAGTAGGCAACCGCCTGGGAATTGTCGGCACGGGCAACGGCGCTTAAGGACACCAGCAGAACCAGAACCAACACCGCATGCTGAAAGTCTAGCTTGCTCATGCTTTTCTCCTGAGAGGAAATTACATTACCCTGTCTTTGATTATAGAAATTTGGAGGCGATGAAGAATTCGCAATGCATGGTGATCATTCCGCTGGGGAAATTAATTCAAATGAGCCCCAACAAAAATCGCCGATCACTTTTTGAGTGACCGGCGATTTCGTGCTGATTTTTAGATGTATAACTAAGGCAAAATTGCCGGGGCCGGATATGAACTCAATCAAAAATCATTAGTCCCTGCCAAGTTTTCCCATCTTCTGTCAGTCCGAACCTGCAAACTACACAAACTTATGAAGAACAATCAAAACGGGGACATTGATAAAACACGCCAGCAACTCAAACTACTGAAAAGTCGCATCGGGACGTTACAAAATTGTTACATATCACTTACAACTTGTTAATGAAAGATACTGCTTGAAAGAACATACTATATGGCACACATTAGGAGGGTAAAATTGACACAAGAGTGAGGTGCTTCTATGAAACCCAGGAATATTCTGAATCTTTTCTTACTGGTACTGATTTTAGGTGGCAGTAAGACGACTTCATGGGCTGCGACCACCCCAGCTGTTACGGTTACTGTGAATTTTACAGTAGCGCCCACAGCTAATCTTAGCAACGATGAATTGCCTGCAAGCATCCCGTCAGCGATATTGGTCACGGACGGTACGTGGCAACAGTATTATTCCTTAACCTACACGAGCGGGCGTAACTATACCGCTACATTTACACTGAACCGGGCTGTCCTGCTGCTATGGATTAAGACTTTGCCCATTACGTTTCAGGGCTTTGATGCAAAAAGCAACATTATTACGTTTGCTCCCACTTCAAGGCAGGTCTTTGGGCCTTTCCAAGTTACATCAAATCCTCTAACGCTGCCTCCGCGTGGAGGGGTGATCACGCTAACTCCCGGCGCACCCAAGAAGTAAGTGGGACGCCGAGTCTCGCGTTTTAAGACTTCTGCAAATAAAGAAGGTCGGGAATCCATCTTTTCAGATTCCCGACCTTCTTTTGACTTAGATAATTGCGGCGTTGAGGACAAAAAAAGACCGGCCCTCGACGGAAAATCGGAGGCCGGTCTGGGCGGTCGGATTAGTACCCAAGGGATGATTCGGGGTTTAAAGCAGAGTCCGTGGCTGTCTGTTCGACCCTACGCCCTAAAGCATTACAGATAATTTATTCATAACACGCGATTAAACAACTGTAGCAACGGAGTCGAATAGAACTTACTTTTTACGCACAAGTCCTCGTCCGAATCCTTCAAGAACCCCACCGCTTCTATACTTCGGAATCTTTGTAGAATAGGTTCGATACTCCCCCGGTTTGAGCATTCCACCTAAGAAGCATATTGGAGGACTCTTATGTCTAAAGTCTGGTTAGTCACAGGCAGTGCAAGTGGGTTGGGCCGGTCTATCGCAGAAGCGGTGCTAGCATCGGGTGATCGGCTCGTCGCCACGGCCCGTGATCCCCGCCGCATGGAAGATTTGGTGAAGAAATACGGTGATCAGGTTCGCACCACTCCCCATGATGTTGCCGAAGAGAAGGCAGCCTATGCAGCAGTGCAAGTTGCGGTAGATGCGTTCGGGCGTCTCGATGTCCTCGTTAATAACGCCGGCTATGGTGACATTGCCCCGTTTGAACAATTGAGCTCAGAGAGATTCAAGGCAGTGGTGGACACTAACTTTTATGGCGTGGTCTACATGACTCGCGCCGCTCTGCCTATCATGAGAAAGCAAAGAAGCGGTTGCATCTTGCAAATATCGTCAGTGGGCGGTCGCTTGGCCCGCCCGGGCAGCTCGCCGTATCATGCCGCCAAATGGGCCGTGGGAGGATTCACCGAATCCGTCGCTCAGGAAGCGGCGCCTTTCGGCGTCAAGGTGTGTGCCCTTGAGCCCGGTGGAATGCGGACAAACTGGGGTGCTCGAGCGAACCAAAGCATGCCCGACCTGCTCCCGGACTACGAACCATCCGTCGGCGCGGTCGCCAAGGCATTGAAGTCCTACTGGGGCCAGGAGACCAGCGATCCGGCCAAGGTTGCCCAAGTAATACTTCATTTGGCGGCCAGCGATCATCTACCCGCGCATCTGCTCTTGGGCAGCGACGCCGTAAGGCATGCGGGTCAAGCCGACGCGACGCGCGCGGCCGATTCGGAACGTTGGCGAGAGGTTAGTGCCTCAACAGACGTCAACGCCTCGGTGGCCACGCCTTCAGTAAAATTCTGAAACCATAAGCTAACCGAGAAAACGAAATCGCCGCCCACACTTTCGTAGTCAGCGATTTCGTGTTGATTTTTATATGCGGATATAAAGAAAAATTGCGGGGGCTGAATATACACTTAATCAAAAGCCGTTAATACCGCCTGAACTTCTCCCCCTCCTGTCAGCCCGAACTTACAAGCTAAGACAACCCTATACGCACGAAACTACTCTAAAACAATAGGCAATTTGAATAGTGACTATAAATCTTAAGAATGGCACAACAATTATGCCCAAAGATCTCGCCGGGCTCAAGACCAGGCTCTTCGGAGCGGGCGGCTCTCAAATTCCGCCGCGGCTTTCTACTTCTGGGGAATAAAGCGATACGGTTAGCTTTCATTATGATTATCGTTCATAGAAAAATAACCGAAAATTAATGCAAAATTCCTTCCAAGAAGGAAATACTCTATCAAGTTTGAAAGGAGGATGAATTCAATGAAAAAGACCAGAGGTATGCTTATCAAAACGGCGGCTTGTTTGTTTATATTCGGGTTGGTTCTGTTTGTATCTTCTACAAGCTACGCGAATCAAATTAATATCACTGGCACGACCTGGATGCATGACGGCGAGGCGGCCAAGGTCGTCTCTTGTGACGGGGTAGATGCTCAAGTTGGATCATCCAGTCAATATAAAAATTCGGATCAAAATGGGAACTTCAGCCTTCAGGTTGACTGTCCTTACGTTAACCCAAACACAACAACTAGAATAGGGCTTTACGTTCAAGCAGTAGGGTGCGGTCCCAATAAGAACATGCAAGGGAAATTGTACTATGTCATATCAGATGAGAACATTGGTGGAAGTAATGGAAGCAACACGTGCTATAAGGACACATTTTCTAATTTAAGACTCTTGGTTCAGTAAAAAAATAAGAGTCAATTCGATTCTGATTTAAGGCCGGGGTATTTGGATTGAAGTACACCCCAGGTTAATTTTACCGGTTCTTCTAGTCGCTAGTGCACAACCAAAAAGTAAAATCGCCGATCACTTCATGTGACCGGCGATTTCGTGTTGATTCTTAGAGGTATGATTAGGGAAAATTGCGGGGGTTGGATTTGAACCAACGACCTCGAGGTTATGAGCCTCGCGAGCTACCGGGCTGCTCCACCCCGCGGTTGTATTATAGCTAATTTTTCGTGGTGATCAGCAAGTTTATGGGAAGAGGAGTTTTGGGGACTGATCGGATTTGTGATCGGTTCTAGCGGTACCACTATCGGGGCCCTGGGAGATGACCGTGGCGCATTGACAACACCCTACGTCAGGCCAGTCCCGAGCAGTTTCGTCCTTCAACGAGCTGATCGACAGACCCGCCGCGAACGGAGCCGAAGGGCTCGGGGCAGGTGGCAGGATTACAGAAAGGCCGGCAACTAGGAAGCGGGGTCTAATTTGTGAAACTTCTTAAAACCTTCGATATACTGGGTTTGTTTGAGGCCATCCGACGAAATGGAGAGCGTTTGAACGATGCTCAAAAGCTTTTTTCGCGTCGCTTCTGGGGATTCCAATTGCTTCATCGTTTCATTTACGAACTTGTGATAATTGGGATGTGAACGTGTCGTGCATTCCTTGCAAATTTTCTCCGCCTGTAAATGGACTAGCCGGTTGCGAATTTTATTCGAGCGTTGTTGGTTCATCATAGTTTTCCCCTTTTCAGAAGAACAGTGTACCACTTCCGGCAGGGGATCAAGAACGCCGGCGTTCGACAGGTCCTGGGGCTAGATTCCCGATTTCGCGGGAATGACGGGCTCAGAGGTGTCCTGTTCAGACGCGGAAACGAGACCCGGGCGACAGAAAGCTGTGTATCTAACGTGAGGGCAACCTGCCGGACGTGGCCAAGGCTCAGGTGTGTGGGCATAGCAGAAGAAGGGTTAAAACGATAGAATACCCTTACTAAAGGTAAATTATGAAGAAAATATGCGTTTTATCCATCCTGTTTTTAAGTCTTACTGCCCCCCTTCTTGCCGCCGGAAAACCACCGCCAAAAAAGAAAGCCCCCGTGGAAAATGAGGTTAAAAAGGACTTAAATGCCGCTAAGAAAATAGCCAATAAAGCCTTGGACGCCGTAGACCAGGGGGTCCACGCAGCCGTCGCCTCCGTCAACGAAGCCGTTTCCAAAGACAAAAAATAGCGGCACTCATATCACTCGCACCTTCTCGAGCGCAGTACGTGCATTAGTAAGCTCCCCCGCCCACTTTCTTCGTATCCCTCATTACCGTGGCCTCTTTGCCTCATTTGATTTCTCGTAAGAAATCATTTAAGCCACATAAAACCCCAATTGAAATTTAATCTGACTTGGAGGATTCGCTCTTGAACAATTAGTGGAACTCCTTTATACTTGCCGAGAAGTCGCGACAACTGAAACGAGGGAGGCTGGGAACATGAAGAAACTACCCGTTGGATTTTGGGCGCTGGTCGCCTGTCTCGCGATCGCCGGAAACGCTTTCTGCGATGTCCATATCTTCTACGTCATTGATAACACGCATGGCGTAAAAGGCATTTACACAATCAATTGGAACATGATAGACAGGGCAGGGAATCAGATCACAGGGTACCGCGGTTTCCATCTCAATGTCGGGGACCGCGTGCGTCAAAAAGAAGTCTTCCCGAACGCTCACGTGGAAGCGACCGGCAAGCTCTTCGCAACTCCAGATCCCAACGCGAAGATTGACCCGGCCTATCCGGAATATAGTCATGCCCATACCAATGTTGATGAGCCAGGCTGGATGGGGGCTGAGCGGGTATATACATTCACCATCACTCCGAGCAACACAGGAACAACGGGACCTGGAGCGACGGGGCCTGGTGCCACCAGCACGACAGGGGTTGGAACTTCAAATGAGGCAGCCGCCACGGGGCCTGGTACAACAACGGGAACCACGGGGCATGGAGCAACAACGGGAAGTACGGGACCTGGAGCGACGGGGCCTGGTGCCACCAGCACGACAGGGGTTGGAACTTCAAATGAGGCAGCCGCCACGGGGCCTGGTACAACAACAGGAACAACGGGACCGGGAGCGACGGGGCCTGGTGCTACCAGCACGACAGGAGTCGGAACTTCAAATGAGGCAGCCGCCACGGGGCCTGGTGGTAATCACTAATCACAGAACGATATCCAAAAGCCCTCCTAGTAAAGGAGGGCTTTTTTATTGAGGCAGAACGACGCTGGCAAAGTTCTCTGTCAATTTGAGAAAGTGGCTCGTTGGCGATTTCAAGTCCATATTGCTCGCTCTTCTTTGAAATTTAATCTGGTTTTAAGGAATTATTAATGTGGCAAGCTTTATAATTCTTTAGGCAGGAGGTACTCGCATGAAAAGGGAATTTCTGGTAGTCGGAATTGTTTTGGCGGTTTGCGTGACTAAGGCAATGGCAACAAGCGACTTTGATAGGATGGTGCAGGTTAAGAAGGGCGGGAAAACGGTGGCCGCCGACATCTCCATAAAGGATATCAGCGAAAGCGGTCTACCAGAACAAGACTTCAACTTTTCCTACAGCGGAACCGGATTCCTGGACATTTATCTCCGCTATGATCCGAGCATCCGCCCCGTTGGTACATACGACTCAATTCAGATGATGGTTTCCATACCCAGTTGCAAAAAAACTCTGAAATTCCATCATTTACCGGTCATGTACGCGTGGGACCCTGCTAATCTAGAAATCAACATGGACCAATGCTTTACGCCAGGAGACCGCCCAGGTGTTTCCGATGGAAACCAGGGTTCGCCAGGTGCTCCGGGCGTTTCGAATCCATGAAGCACCATTCAATTCGACTTCCTTAAGATTGCTTACTTAACGAAAACCCCCCCCTATCTTGAAATAGGGTCTTCCTTGCCTGCCGGTCCGCAGAGACCCATCCCCCACGATCCGCGCCAAAGCCCTACGATTCAAGACATCAGGCTTCTAGCCCCGGCAACTTCGAGGCGCTTCATCGCAGAACCCTGCATATACCCCCTCTACACTTGCTCAGTTGCCCAGCTTTCACTTTCAGGAGGTTTTCTGGAATTGCTCGATGAGAGTGCGGATGGCTCGCGCATCGTCTTTGATATGGCCATGACTCACGATTGGGTTGGTGCCACCGGAAGAATCAATCCTGATGTCGGACCATATTAAGCCGATTTTGATATTGACCGAAGCGACTTTTGGAATCGCGATGCTTTCTTCATTAGATCCAAAAAGTCGCGGCTTAATCCGCGTCACCCGGTCTTGATTGACTTCGATACGAACCGGAAAGAGCAGGTTGCCTGACGTCCACCGGCTGGCGATGAATACATGTTTTTCCTCATCCATCTCTTCCTCCTTCGATTCAAATGCTGGGTTTGACCGAGCGGACAAATACAATGCATATGAATTCTGACACTATTTTTGATGGTTGCTCTGCCTGGACATGATCGATTACTGATTGGCTTAAAATACCCCTTCTAAGACTACCTCAAGAGAAGGCTGAAGGTTCGCGAACGACACAGAAACCAGGAAAGCATCCTTCTCAAGAGCTATTGGGTCCGGTGCCAGTCTTTCACCCGCCCGTCTTTATCAAAGTTAATGTAGTCACTCGAGGCGCGAAACTGCCCCTCGCCTTCATAAACCCACTGCTCGCCTTGACCATCTTTGAGCGGATCGACCGTGCTCGGATCACCCCACATCAATCGAACCGCTTCCCGGGTCAATCCTTTACACATGATCGCCGCTGAAACACAATCTTTTTCCTCCACGGTCAATTCCGGGTGGGCACTGATATATTGCTGCCGCCGCGGGTCAGGCGAAACACAGGCGGCCAGAATAAGACAAGGCAGAATGGCAAACATGGTGTTTTTCATTGATATCCTCGGGAAAAAGCAGGGTTTAGAAAGTTAAAAGCCCTCCACAATTAACTCGCCGAGAGGACATGGAGGATTTTAGCACAAACCTTGTAAAGTAAGAGAGTTCCCGAAACAAACCCTGCCACCTTAAAGCAATTCACGGAGATCGAAGATACTCCTGCTTCAAATTTACGCGGATGTTACATGCATACAACATTCATGCCATGACAGCGAATACACTGTTTCTGTGATCCGTAGATCCTTCCTTGGAAAAATATGCCCCAGAGAATCGCACGCCAATTGATGAAACATACAGGGTCGTGGATCGGTCACTATGAGCTGATCCAGATCAACAGAAAATCTCGCTAAGAAACTGCAGAGTTATCGTACATTTACTCCAACAAAAGCTGCTAAGGATGCCGGAAGGAGAATCTTCGCATTCCATGGCCTTATATCCATTTCGATGGTTTTACTCTGAAAAATCGTCTTAATTTGAAGATGAAAGAATGGATTAGATTGTCACGCGAAGACAATCCGGCAGGAGAAGAGTCCAACAAGAAGGAAGGTTTTTAAGTAGGGCAAGTTAACTTAAAGG
>Ga0206815_1133_pt1 | contig 20173 bp, 23 predicted proteins | sample Alteio_BWOrgCont_91_FD_152864 | JGI IMG/M metagenome (GOLD analysis project Ga0206815, IMG submission 152864) | Enriched cells from forest soil in Barre Woods Harvard Forest LTER site, Petersham, Massachusetts, United States -... | ecosystem: Environmental > Terrestrial > Soil > Temperate forest >...
CACCGTCAACGCCGCGCTGCTCTCCGGCATCGTCCCGTCGGGCACGGTGGGGGCTCCCCCCAGCAATTATAGCGGAGGAGCGGAGAACTTCCCCCGGTTCCTTGAAGACTGGAGTTCCGCGACGCTCACTTATTATGGCTCCATGGTGGAGTTATTTCCGAGCGAGCAGGCGACGGCGCCCTGGGGCTCGGCGAATGTGTACAATCCGCCGGCCCGGCAATGGTATTTCGACATGAATTTTCTGACGACGCCTCCGCCCGGAGGGTTGACGATCACAAAGTACGAGAAGCAAAGATGGTATCTCCAATAATCGTCCTCATCGGAATGACTGCCGCCATGGCGGCGAGCGCGCTGGCCATCGACTTCACCCCGCGCGAATCGGTCCGTGAACTGGACGGCGCCCGCTTTTCCGAGCTGATCTTTACGGACGGTCATTCGGACGTGAGTTACGAGCCTCCCGCGGCCTGGAGTTACCACGGCGAGAAGAATCTGCTGACCTTGTGGGAGCCGGCCAGGCAGCAGGTCGATGCCAGAATCGTCGTTACCGATTCCGGCGTCACGCCCATCGCGCTGGATGGGCCGGGCATGAAACTGGTTCGGGCCCGCGCCCAATCCATCCTTCCGCGCGGTAGCGAGGAGGTCCGGTTCCTGTCCGAGGCAAAGAATGCGGTGATGATCGATGGGCAGGACACCTACGAGGCGACCTTTGAATATGGCTTGTTCGGCCAAATGTCCCGGACCTGCGTTCTTTTCGCCTTTCTGGGAAATCGGCTGGTGACGATTCAAGTCTCGGCTCATCCGGAAGATTTTGCGGAAGCCTATCGCGCCTTTCACCGAAGTCTCTTTTCGCTTCAATGGCACAAGGCGGGAACCCGAGGGTGAGAAGCGCCTGATTTTGCCTTCAGCCCAGTCCGCGCCCGGCAGCGGAGTCCGGGCGCCATTTCGGGCGGGAAGCCGATTTCCGCGGGCTTCGGTCCGGGATGCCGGGCTCCGGTTCGCGGCATGAACCTTGCTCGATAGGAGTTGCCGGCGCCTCTCGAAAGCCGCCGTCTGGCATCAATGCTGCTGCATTCTTAGTTTTTCCATGGGAACAGATCAGCACCACCGCACTCCGAGCCTCCTCCGCTGCGGCTCGCGCCACCGGCGCGCGGGCTTGACGCTCGTCGAGGTCATGGTGGCCGCCGGCATGATCGCCCTCACCTGCAGCGTCGTCATGTTCGTCTTCACCCAGTTGAACCGGATGGCGATGATCACCCGCCTCTACACGGGCGCGGCCACCGCGGCGCAGAGCGAGATCGATCTCCTGACCACCGACGGACCCTTCCAGCCCGCGAACAATCTCGTTCCCACCGAGCTCCAGCCGGGCACCGCCACCGGCGCCGTCGTCGTCTATCAGGACCCCATCTCCAACTTTGCGATCAACGGCACGATGACCACCACCGTCACGACCAACAATACGACGTACGCCAATGGCTCCGAGACGGATAGCCTCTATCTCTACCTGGCCACCGTCACCGTGACCTACACTTACCGGAGCCGCAGTTATTCCGTATCCTTCTCCACGACCCGGACCTCCGATATATGAGCCTTCGCTTCCGAGCCAAACCTCGCGGGTTTACCCTTCTTGAGACCGTCATGGCGATGGCCACGGTGGGAGCGGTGGGAATGGCGATCTTTTACACGCTCTTTTCCGGCCTTCTGCTCTTTACGAAGAACAGCGCCATGAACGTCTCCCATGAGGAGGCTCGCGTCGCGCTCATCCAGCTCGACCAGGATTTGCACTCCGCGGTCTCGCTCCCTGAGTTGACGGACAGCAACGCCAACCTGCTCTCCGGCCAGGGGCCAGATCCGGGGGTCGAATTCCAGGAACTCGTCCAGTCCAGCCAGTATTGCCAGGTTACAGCCAACGCCGTCGCCGGCGCGAACGTGGTGAATGTCGGTCTTCCGACCGGCTATCCCACCCCGAACACTGCGATGCGCCTGATCATCCCTTCCTACCAGGTCGAGCAGAATATCACCGCCGTCTCCGTCAGCGGCACCATCGCCACGTGCACTCTCAGCGGGACGCTTGCCGCGACCATCGATACCACGGACGCCTACGGCAACTACAACGTGACCTGCTTCTTTACCCAGCGGGTTTACTATTACGTGACCGCCGATCCGGCGCTGCCTCCGCTGGTGATCGATGCCCAGGGCGACACCGCGCCTGCGCTGGAGCTCAATTACATCGGGATCAATAAAACCAAGAGTTACATCATGGCCTCCTCGGGCATCAGCGACCAGACTCCGTTCAGCATCCCCACCACCGCCTCGGGCGCGCCCAATTATCATGCCGTCGTCGCAGTCAACCTTTCGGCGATGGACCAGGCCACGAGCAGCCTTATCACGCGCTTCAAGTTCAACACCTCCAGCATCATGCTCAGCGGCACCATTCCCGCCTATTCAACCCTAACCACCTACCAATAGCCATGCGCAGAAATCAATCCGGCGCCACGGTCGTAGTCGTCATCAGTGTCATCGCCACCCTCGCCATCTTCATCGGCGGCGCCCTCGATTATACCTTCACCGTGGGGCGCAACGTCGAGCGTTCGAACAAGAACGCGCAGTGCACCGCCATTGCCAATGGCTGCATCCAGAAGGAATTCATGTACTGGCGCGAGATTTGCCGAACCCAGCCGTCGCACAATCCGGCGCTTGGCGTCGCCACCAATACCTTTTCCAGCGTCCCGCTTCCCACGCAGGCGGATTTCCCCAATGTTACCGGCTTTACCGCGACCACGGGATCCAGTGCCAGTTACACCGTCTCAAATTACGGGGTTACGTCCCTGACCCCGCAGTTGCAGCCGGTCGCCGGAACCACCATCCCGCCGGCCGGCATCGGCCAGACCGCCACGACGGAGACCTTCTTCTACCGCGCCTCCGCCACGGTGACGCTGCCGGATCGAAGCGCCCCGGTTAACTTTAACGCCTACCAGATCTTCGAGCAGCAATACCAGAACCCCTGGGATTGGGCCATCTTCTTCAATGACCCGCTCGAGATCCAGCCCGGCGCCAATTTCACGATCGACGGATGGGTGCAGACCAACTCGAGTCTTTATACCGCGATGTCCGACCTTACCTTCGGCAACAAGGTGACCTATGGCACCAACTGGTATATCGGGTACATGCCGGGGGACGGCGATCATTCCGGCGACACCCCCGCGGCCCCCAGTTGGCCGGCCAATCTTCCTCCCGTCCAGGGCACCCCGGGCCAGCCCTTCGGGCTCAATCCCACGGATGTCTTCAACACGACCAATCCCAACGCCACCGGCTACCAGGAACTCATTCAACCGCCAAATCCCGCGTCCTCCGATCCGCTGGCGACGCAGCGCTACTTCAATCAGGCCGGGCTCAAGATCATCCTGAGTTCGAACAGCTCCTCGATTACCGCCACCTTGTATGACAACAGCACAGCCGCCACCACCACCAGCCTCGGCACCAGCATCGGCACCCTCACATACACGGCTGCCACCAGGTACACTGGCGCCAAGACGACGGCGGTCGTCACCGGCTCGAGCACCCTCCAAAAGAGTCTGGCCAATACCTTTGAGAGCGCATTGAGCCTTAACCAGAGCATTCAGGATGACCGCGAGACAGAGACGATTCCGATCACTGAACTCAATATCGGCACCATCAGTTCCGCGATCAGCGCCAATCCGGGCAACTTCAACGGCTTCAACCAGGTTGTTTACATTGACGACACCATTTCCACCGCGTCCGCCGAACGCGCCGTCGAATTGACCAATGGCACCGTTCTGCCCAGCGGGGGCCTGACAATTGCCTGCGCCAACCCGGTCTATATCCAGGGCGATTATAATACCGGCACCAATCCACCTTCCGATTCCGGGAATACCACCGAGCCCACCGCCAGCGGTTACACCCGCCAACCCTCCTCCGTCATCGCCGATGCCGTCGATATCCTGTCCAATAGCTGGTCGAACAGCCTGAATTCCAGTGGCGTGATCGCCGAATCGACCAACTCGCTCAGCGGGCGGGTGGCCACGAGCACCACCGTGAATGCGGCCATCATGGCCGGCAATGTCCCCACGGGAACACAGGGCAGCAACTACAGTGGCGGCGCCGAGAATTTCCCGAGGTTCCTCGAGGATTGGAGCAACGCCACCCTTACCTATTACGGCTCCATGGTGGAACTTTTCGCCAGCCAGCAGGCCACCCATCCCTGGCCCAACACCGGCAATGTGTACAATCCTCCGACGCGCGCCTGGTATTATGACACCAATTTCCAGATTCATCCCCCTCCCGGCAGCATCATGATCGTCAGCTATCTCAAAGGACAATGGTACCAGCTATAGCCGCCCTCCTGGGCATCCTCCTGTTCGGCGCCTGCACCGCGCGGGCCGACCTTGATCTTACGCCGTCAGAGGCCACCGGCACGCTCGAAAAGGTCAAGTATAGAAGCATCGTCTTTCACGACGACGGAAAAGTCATCACCTATACGGCCCCCCGCGGCTGGACCTGCACCGGGTCCCATAACTCCGCGGCCTTCAGCATTCCGGATCACCCGCAGGCGCGGGCCTACATCCAGAGCGCCCCGCGCCTGCGCGTCCCGCCGTTCGATGACAAGACAGCGAAGCTCATCCAGGATAACCCCGCGCTGCTCCAGCTTCCGAAGGGGGCAAAGCAGATCAAAATAAACTCGGTTGACATAAATCCTTTTATCATTGATTCGCATCCTATCGTAGAGATACAGGCGACTTATGCCTTCTTTGGCCAGCAATGCGCGAGAAGTATTATTATCGCAGATCGGAAAGGCGCCGAAGTTAGTTTTGTCCTTGATTGCCTCGGTCCGGATTTCAAGGTATTGTATCCCAAATTCCGCGCGAGCCTTTTCACGATAGAGAACCTTTGATTTCCAGCGGAGAATTCCGGGATTCTACGCGCGCAGTTTGGAAGATGCGAGCATGCCTTATGCTATCTATGCGGAATGCTCCTTTTCAAGCGATTTTTCCCGCTCCGTAATATTGCGGCTCCCTCGTTCGCGTTCCTACTTATCGCGTTCGGCATGTTATTCTCGCTGCATGCGTCCGCGCAGTCCGGAAGCTCCGTGGCTTATACCAGCGGCACTTACACGCAGAACTTTGACGGATTGCCCACGACGACTCCTTCTCCCGATATCTCCGGCAGCAGCGAGTTTGCGTTTGGCGATGCTCCCATCTCAGCTTCCAGCATGCTGGGCTGGTACGGCCAGGGCGGTTACAGCGACGTATTTCTTACCGGGAGCGGCGCTTCATCCACGGCGGGCTTCTATAGCTTCAGCAACTCCGCCTCTCCGGGCATCGAGGCCCTGGGCCTGATCGGCAACAGCCTCACCGGCAATCAAGTGATCGGGCTGCGGCTCATCAATGATAGCGCCAGCACAATATTCACCTCTCTTTCCGTTTCATTTCTCGGCGAGCTCTGGCACATCGGGAATAGTAACGGAGCCTCCGCTTCCCTGACATTCGGTTACCAGGAGTATACGGATCCGCAGGCGCCGATCCCCCCCGGCGGCGGCATCAACACGGATACCAATCTGCACTACGGAGACACCAATACCGGCACTTCCGGCCCCGTCGATGGCGCCTTGTCCGCCAATCAGACGCCCCTTAGCGACGTCATCAGCCTCTCGGCACCCTGGACTCCGGGCGAGAGTCTCTGGCTTACCTGGTCCAATCTGACCCCGGTTAGCAATTCCCCGGGCCTCGCAATCGACGATATTTCCTTCGCGGCCAGCGGCGCCGCCGCGATCACCGGCACATGGACGGGCTCGACCAACTCCAACTGGGACTCTTCGACCTCCAACTGGACCAATGGCACTTACTCCGATGGCAACTATGTCACGTTCGGCACGCCTCCCGTGTCCGGCAGCAATGTTGCCATCGCCGCGGGCGGCGTGAACCCCGGCCACGTAGCCGTGACCAATAATACGGGCACTTATACCTTCAGCGGAGGCTCGATCGGGGGCGGCGGATTCCTCACGAAAACCGGCAGCGGCACCCTTGTCCTCAGCGCGTCGAACAGTTACTCCGGCGGCACCGTCCTCGAGGGGGGCATCGTGGCGGTGAATAACGACGATTCTCTTGGGGCTCCCGGGGCGGAGGTCGTCTTCGGCGGCGGTGAATTGCAGACCAATGGCGCGGGCATCGTCTCCGCCCGCGAGTTTGCATTGGATTCCGGCGGCGGCTCCTTCAATTCCAACGGCTTCAACTCCTCGACTTCGGGCTCGCTGCTCGGCAGCGGCACCTTCACCAAGATTGGTTCCGGGGATTTGACCATCAGCGGCCCGGTGGGCGCTACCAACGGCCAGAACCCCATCCTATCGGTGCTCGGAGGCACGCTGACATTGAGCCAGGGAGCGTTTCAATACTTTACCGTCCCCATCACCGCCGGCGCGTTCAGCGGCGGTCTCGTCCTTGACGGAGCCACACGCGCCGAAATCGCGGGTTCCGCGAACGCCGGCGTCCCGGCCTGGATCAATGGCGGCGGCGCCATCAGCATCGCCGGCAATAATGCGGGCATCGACGACGCCGCGCCGAATATCCAGAGCGCAGGCTATCTCCGGATCGACAACAATTTCCTGCTCAACACCGGCAGCGCCTCCCAGCCCTTCGCGGCCAGCATCGGCACCACCACCGGCACGTTCGGCGGGCAGTTGACCCTTGATGGCACCATCTCCGGAGCATCAGCGGTCAATTTCATCGGCCCCTCGACCGACCGCGATGTCATCCTCCTGAACGCCCCTTCCACTTACACCGGCGCAACCAACCTCAACGACGGCGAAACCGATGTCGTGCGGCTGGGCGTGAACAACGCGCTGCCCACAACCACCCAGCTCGCTTTCGGCGCCAGCAACGGGACCGGGGGCTCCCTCGACCTCGACGGATACAACCAGACGCTGGCCGGGTTGACCGCCAATAACGGTACCGTGGGCGGCATTGTCAATACCGGCGCCACCACCAGCGTTCTTACCATCAGCCAATCGACCAGCTCCTCTTATTACGGCACGATCGGCACCCCGGCCAATTCCCACCTTTACGGACCCGGCACCAATCTCAATCCCAGCGGCCCCAACCTGAATAACATCAGCCTTGTCAAGCAGGGCACCGGCTCCCTGGTGCTCGGCGGGTCGAATACTTACAGTGGCTCCACGCAGGTCAACGGCGGAACACTCATCGTCGATGGCGAGATCAGCGGCTCCTCCGTGGTCACCGTCGGCTCCAGCGGCACGCTTGCCGGCGTGGGCGAAGTGTACGTGGCCAACGGCGGACAAATCGTCGTCAACAGCGGCGGCACCCTCTCGCCGGGCGATAACGACAGCGCCAGCACTTACTACAGTCCCACCGGCAGCTACGGCGTCCAGGATAGCAGCACGACATCGGCCGCTTACTCCGCGAACGGCACCCTCGACCTGAAGGTGGGCGGCGCCTTCGCATTCACCCTGGGCGCCACCTCCGCGGGAGGCTCCCAGGCGGCGAACAACATCAACAACGGTCTCGACACCCAGTTCTTCGTCCAGGGGAGCATCTCCCTCGCCGGAAACCTGGCGGGCACGCTTCAAAGCGGCTTCACCGCAAACCCCGGCGACCTGTTCTTCATCATCATCGAGCAGGACCCCAACGGAAACGAAGGCGCCCTCGCCATCAACGGCGCCTTCGCGGGAAATCCCGGCACCATCAGCCTTCCCGGCCCCAACGGCACGTTAACCTTCGATATCGGCTACCACGGCAACTCAACCGACGACACATTCACCGGCGGCAATGACGTAGTGCTCGCGCTCATCCCCGAGCCCGGGAGCATCGCCTGCTGCCTTAGCGGCGTGAGTCTTCTCCTGGTCTTCTCCCGCCGCCGCCGTTAACCCGGCCCGCTCGGGCGCCGTGCGCGAATGGATCGTACGCGGATATTCGTCGCGTAACACACGACGGCATCGTCCCGGAAGGCCAGACATATTTTGACCGGGCGCGCCCCCCGGCACGGGCCTCGCGGCTGCTCATTAGAGAAGGTGTTATGAAACACTCCTCTGCTTGCCACCGTGGCTTTACCCTCGTGGAAATCATGATCGTAGTCGCAATTATCGGATTACTCGCATCCATGGCCGTTCCAAACTTCCTGCGCGCCCGCAAGCGCTCCCAGGCCGTCCGCATCCTCGAGGACCTGCGGATGCTGGACTCCGCGGTCGACGAGTACGCCGTCGAGAACAACAAGACCACCGGCGCGCCCTCGAGCTTCACCGACCTGAAGGCCTACCTGAAAACCGGGAGCATCCTCTACGCGACGGGAGCCGACATGTTCGGGAACAGCTACGGCCCGTTCAACGTGGACACCATTCCCAAGGTGCCCACCGCGAGCTTCAACACCCTCTCCGACGTCGCCCCCGCGGGATTCTGGGCCCCGTACAAATAAGGCGCGGGCGAAGCGCTTTCCGATGACGCCGGCCTCCCGTTGCGGTATGCTGGCGCCGTGAGCAACCAGACCGCCCTCAAGCTGCTATTCGAACTCCGCGCCGTACTCGACCGCCTGGGCGAAAACGACAGCACCCTGCGCGAGGCTCTCGCCCACGACATCGACCGCGCCGTCCGCCTCACCAATTCCTGCATCGCCCAGCTCACGCAGGACTCCCCCGGCCGCACCGACCCCGAGGACGAGGACGAAGAATAGCCGCGCTTCACCCCGGCGCCCCCCGCGACGGACTTGCAGCTGCGTCATTTCCATGGCATCAATGCGGCGGCCCCGTGTTCCCCCCCCGCAAGCGGGGGAGCGGGAGGACAGCCAATGTGAAAAATGCCGGTATAGCTCAGTTGGTAGAGCAGCTGATTTGTAATCGAGAAAGGGCGTTTTTTCTCTTTTGATCTCGAAGCGTCTCATGGGCGCTAGTCTTTGCTCATCAGTGGCTTAACTCGGCTTCTAGATTCAATAAATCATTCTCAATTAGGCCCAAAAATCCTCATTTTTCGTTATGACGGATACAAATCGGGTATACAAATTTTGGCCTCAAAATTTATTCAAAAAAGTGGTTCCAGCAGCCCGTCATCGTCCTCATTTCCGCCCACACCAGACCAGGATCATCTCCATCCCCAGCACCCCACTCCACCTCATCCCGGCTGTTAACATCCCAATCCATCTCACGTAGCCCCAAATTCACAATTCTGGAGCGAATATGACCATGCTGGGGTAGCCGCCGCCGAAAATCGCCCCGTAGAAGTCATCCTGGCGCGTCGGGATTTTTCGGTTGGACATCCGCCAGCATGAGTGTTCACATGTACACACTGCATGACCAGAAGATCCAGCCCATCAATTCCAAAAGGTGCCACAGGCATCTACCGCTTGGATTGTCCCACCAGTCCCCCAAGGTTTGAAGATGGTGAAGCATTGACGGTGGTGAAGAAAGGTCCTCGTGGTCACTGCACGATTTCAAACGCCGCATATTCGCTCGACCAAACCCACCAAATCTGCTGATACAATCACTCGGCAAGAGATGGCTCTCATGACATGTTTTCAATGCGGTCGTCCAAACGTCAGTTCTGCTGGCGTATGTCCAGGCTGCGGACTATCTCCGCAAGGCACATACTGCGCCCGATGCAAGACACCAACAAAAACGAGAGACCAAGAACTGGGGTGCTGCAAATCCTGTGCAGGTATTATCAAACGAGAATCATCTCTTGCACTGGAAAGAAGGGAGCAACAAAGAATAGAGAACGCGTCCGGAAATTGCCCTGAATGCGGCTGCCGCGTTGGCATCGAATATTTAGCTGATTTAGACTACCAAAAATACGACCAACCCTACGCGACACTCCAACATCGTTATGCTAAATGTCGTAATTGTGGACATCCCTTAAGCTGGCACATGTGTTCAGGATGCCGTGATTTCTGCTTCCAGTTAGAAACGACATCCGTTCATTTTCCGGCAGGGTCGAGCTATCTTAACCATTCCGTTCATCACGACGCTGAAACCTGGAGCATAAGCCATTGCCGCTATTGTTATGATTATGCACAAAAGGAGCGAAGTGCCTACATTGAAAAATGGGACAGAAACCATCCTAATTTCAGGAGCACCAAATCGTCCCTGACAATTCTATGTGTCATAGGAGGTGCCATTGCCTTAGCAATTGCGTTTCTTGTTTTAATCAACCATTGATAAATGAAACCCCTCCTCCTATTATTCCTGGCCACCATCGCATTGGCGACATCATCCCTAGCCGCTGATGAAACATCCATCGAAGCAAAGGATGCCACCCAGCATGTAGGAGAGACTGTGGTGGTGAGCGGCACCATTGCTGATGTTGCTCCAACAGAGAAGTTCGAATATGACTCTAACTGAATTATCAGAATACTTAGAAAAGGAATGCTACACCCCTGGCGTCTATCATATTGGACCGGGATGGGAACGATGTGGCGATACATATTGCTTAGACAAAATACGTGATTATTTCGAAGTTCATTACGTGCTTTTTTATGTCGAGCGTGGAAAAAGAGGGGATCCCATTAAATCGTTCCAATCCGAAGACGAAGCATGTAGAGGGTTTATTTCGTTCCTTCAACAGCAGCCCAATTGTCGTAGATGAGAAAACTATCGGCAGCAAGGATGCCGCCCAGCATGTGGGAGAGACGGTGGTTATTGCTGAAGTGCATCAATTCAAGGGTGAGAGCATCGCCTTGGATTTCGGTAATCCCAACGAGTTGTTCGAGGTGTACGTCCCGAAGACCTAATAACCCATAAATCCAACCAATGTTCAAAAATTCTATCATTAAAGATTTTATAGCTTTCTTGAAAGTTCGGCGATTGCTAGCGAAATTACCGAAGGGGGCGGAATCTCGACCTTTGAATAGATTGGCAAAATGTTATATTTGCACTATAACAATGCTAAATTCAAATCAATCGACCACTCCATTATTTCTTGAAAGCGTTTCTAATCGGAGCAGAAAACATCACGCCTTCACGACTATCCACATGGTACCAATACCTCTCTTATCGGCGGAAGTAGCGAAAAGTCCGGAAACATTGATTGTCGACGAAATAAAACAAATGCTGCAAGAAGCAGACTTTCGAATTGTGGCGTCAGTCGCTGACGTAATGATTGGTTCATTTGGCGGTTCTGTTCGAATGGACTATGGCATAATAGGAAATCCGGTGGACAACTTACTGAAGGCTACACTTTCTTTACCCAACGCATATTCCTGGGTAACTCGTGATCTCGTGGACTCACTAGGATGTTCTCCCGATGCGGAGCAATTAGTTGGAGAAACGTCTTTTTTTCAAGTGGATGAATGTAAATGAACCGAGGCCACTACCGTCGTGAAATGGGGTAAATAACGAGCGTCGTTCAAGTGGATTAGGTCGTCAGGAATTAAGCAGCATCTTCACTCCCGTCGGCGGTCACCACTTCCACCTTCTTCAGCCTCTTCAGCAGCTTATTCATCTGCTCCACATCCACATCATTAAAAAGCAAACTGTCTCCAGCGATGGTCTTTCCCATCTGCTCAAGAATCTCCCTGCTGACATCACCAGCCTGGATCAATTGACTGGCGGCTTCATCAATCTGCTTTGGATGCACCAAGCGCACAGCTCCAAATCGAAGCCCCTTCTTAAGTATAGTTTCTATGTCATCCATATTTGGTGAGAATCGGTTTACCAATATCTTCTTCCAGCGTCCAGCCACATCGCAATGTGAACGAAGCCTTGGGCGGCAGTGAGGTAGATGTGTTGGTCAGGGGAGAGGGGCATGATCTAATGGTAAATCTGTTTCATAAAACTCAGGTACACCACCATCGCCATCGGAATCGACAGAATCCCTAACCACCGAAGGTAAAGCCGATAATTGGCACGCACGCTCAATGGACCAATCAATAGCCAGTGACGCATCCAGGTTTTCCGTGTGATGTCAAAAACCCAGTCAGCAATTTTCCCATTGATGAATCCGACCAGCATGATCGCATACCCCACGAGCCAGATGTGGAGGAACCAAATTTCATGCGTCCTGCTCATTTCAGATATTCTCGTTCAATGGGATCATGGATCAACTGACAATTTTTCACGGCTGAAGAACCCTCCTCAACCTGGTGTCGATGCACTCGGCTTCTGGCATTCTTGGGGACGGCAGCCGAAATTGGGCAGGTGAACAGCAGGAACGGCAGTGGAAGAATTGGGCTTGAAAATGCTGAGCCATTGCTCATAATCGAATTTCTCATTTTCGCACCGAATGCTTACGAAAACAAAAAAGTTCGATTGGCCATCCCTCCTGGGCATCGTTGTCGGCCTTCTGTCCGTACCAATATTGTCATTACCCATCATCACCGCCTTTCAGACCAAGTTATGGAACCGCAACCTGATTATGGTATTCGCCCGAAACGGTTTCGTTGCTATGGGTGTCGCAGTGCTGTTGGTATTAGTTGGCATATCTCATTCTTCATCGGCTCAATTGAACAGAATTCCAGCTCGAACAGCATTTTGCATCGGCATCCTATTAATTTTGGTTTCTTGCTGTAATCTCATCGGATGGATCATGGCTCTCTTCCTTCCTCCTGCTTTCTGAATCATCTACAACCATTCACATGCACGCACCATCAACCCAACAAGAAATCGCAGCACTGACCAAACGCCTGGCTCAACTCCAAGACCAGGCTGAAGAACAGCTCCGTCAACGTCTCAAGGAAGCCCGCGCCGTGGTGACAGACCTGGAGATGCAGCTATCAGAAATCACTGGCAGACCCACGGCAACGCAAATCAAGGCCGTCAATGGGTTTGCGCCCATTACAGACGATCAGCTTGAGGTGATGATTCTTCTTCTCCTCCAGCAAAATGGTGCTGAAGGGATGAATGCAAAATCCATTGCTTCCAAATTAAATCAAAACCCTGTTCGCATACGTCAATGGGTGAAGAACCATCCCAAGGTGTTGAAGCGTGTGGGAAAGGGGCCTAGGACGAGGTTTTTTGTGCCGTGAGTATTTTATGAAATCAGTCGTACTGCTGGTGTATCTTCACCTCGTTGCTGTGTGTGCGGCAGATGTCACCGATTCCAGGCTGATCGGAACGTGGCATTCAAATCGTGAGCTTTCAGCCGCTACAATCCGTCCCACGCTCAAGGTATCACCAGAAAAGCAGAATCACTTTCTATCACTCTTTGGTGTTCTCACCGTCACCTATAGTGCGGATTCAATTACTGCTAAAATGCCGCCTTGGGGTCACTCGCCAGAATGGAAATATTCGACAAGTTACCATGTGGTCAAGTCCACCCATGATACCGTAACTTTCCAACCTCACGATTGGCCCATAGGCAAGAATGAACCGACTGTAGTGCATTTTGTTTCTCCAGACCGCTATTGGATTTCAATTGAAACGCCGAGTATTACCAAGATCAACACCGCAAACTGGAGGGAATATTTTGATCGGATCGCCAACTAGCCTCTTTCTGCTACATGGAGTCACTCGCATTGTTACTCACCACCCCACCATAAATTCCTCCACCATGACCCATCCCCAGTTCCTCGAAACCATTGACACTGAAACATACACCGATGGATGCACGGCATAATAGTTGATGAAACTTTCGTTTCCCAAGCGTCTTTGGTTTCTAGTCCCCATCGGTACTATGGTAATGGGCATCGTCACATATACAGTAGTTCGTCTCTATGATGAATTAGGGCGACTTAACCTTGGCGTCGAACGTGGTTCGAGTTCCCTTAAGGAATCGCAATCGGATGGCTTTTTTGTAGGGGTCTATTTCCCAACGGAACGAACCATCACGTTGAAAGATACCTCTATGGTCGAAATCCCTGACGCTTGGGTTGAACATGCCTGGAAACCCGAATTCACTTGGTCACTCAGGGATACCAAAGTTGTGTCCAATGGATATAATCTGAACATCCCGATTAAAGCAGCGAAATTCAAATCGAATCAAGTAGGTCTCGCACCGTATCAAGAATTTACCCTTCAACTGGACAGAGGTGATTTGCAATACAGTCGTCATCCTGGCATTGGTTATGATTTAGGCGGTGATTTGGGTTTCATGATTTCTCTGGACACTTTGCCAGAAGCCCTGACGTTTGATGTCCTGGCAAAACAGCATGCCGATGACAGTTGGACAAATGCAACTGTCTCAAAGCGCATACAGTTCAAACGAGGGTTTTGAGAAACAATCACCTATTGCAGACTTTATTAGGCCAAGAGAATCCCATGTTCGCAGGGTGGACGGGTGACCCATGTTTCCTCATCCTATGGTACGGAAGACAGATGTGTTTTAATTTTCTCTCTTTCAATGGTAGACATACCAAACATGCCTCACCCCCTCACCCTGATGGTGGATGGCGATTTATCCATGATGAGTGGTCCGTGTGAAGTCTTCGACGGGGCACAGATCACTGGACAATGCCAGTCATGATGCAACAACAGTGAATGTAATCGTCTTTACTAATTTTCCATTCACCAAAACGTCGATCTTCCACTCTCCCAACGGATCACCGGAATCAAACCATGTTGGCTGCATGTATGGACCCACCCCGTTTTGAACAGGTGTCTTCCCAACGAGTGCATGCTGATCTGGATTGTCTTTCTCAGCGATGCCGCCAATATGCTGAGGGGGAGATGGGGTGTGTACAATACTTTGATAGGTGTACGGCTGGTTGTCAGGGGGAATAATTTCAAAACCAAATTCGAAGCCCGTGCTTTTCAGTTTCAACGGGATGATGACGGTTTCTTTTATTTGAGGATTTCCTGTCTGCTGGTCCTTTTCAATGACGCCAAACAGAATTTTATACGATGGTGATTCGGCATTGGCGGCGGAAATCACTGTCGATAAGAGCAAGAGAAGCAAAAATGAATATTTCATGGCCTTTGAGCGAAGTACGGTTCAGCGTGATTATCTCTATAACGCTCATGGCTTCAAGAGGATTCGCCAAATCCGCTTTTACCCAAGAGGCCCCCCATTCCTCCCACCTCTCCAATGTACCCAGGCCACCATCTCACTCGATGACGGGCGTTTTAGGAGGCTGGAGAGGCATCTGGTGAAGTGGAAGCAATCGAAGATGAGCTTGTCACCGTGATTTGATGCCCTCACACTTTAGCCCACGAACAACGAAATATGCCAGGCGTATACATTCTTGAGTGGAGAAATGGCCGTAAGGAAACCATCTTTGGCGGTCGTGGTTACTATTATGTTTTTCCCAACGAGACACTTCTATCATTTCCACCCGTGCCTTCTTGGTGCCGACACTGCGAAAGAATCACGCTCTGCGAACACCTCCGCGCTGAGGACGAAATTAGGCACGAGCTCACCGATTTAGATATTCCCACATCCGCAATATCCCAAAGCGTTGCAAAGTCACCTGTAACTGGCTTCGGTGGAACATGGAGGAAGAGACTAGAGGTAGAATTACAGCAAGCCATGATCCGAAGACTTCTTCCTTCTTGTCTTACATGTGGCCAACGTGAGGTTTCGTATTTTAAAGAACGAGAGTGGTCCACGCATCCCAAAACGGGAGAAGAGGTACTCTTTCACCTTTCAGGTATGTGCAGTACAAGCTTTGCCATTAAGTTCTACGACGTTGAGGGTAATCTTCTCGACCTATCCGACGAGAAAAGGAAGATTCTTATGGATATGGTCAAAGCACGTAAAGATGTTTGATCGTTGCCCGTAGTGCAACCTCCAATTACACCAATCTGAATCAAGTGCATTTTTGCCGTGAATGATGAGTGGGCAAGGGTACTCGCCTTTACAGGTGCTTCTGTTGCACTAACTCATCGGGATGTTGAGCGTATTTCTATTTGCTTCGCATTTGTGCATCGGTAAGTTCATGTGCTACCAGGCTTCCTTCTCGACACCCAATCTCTCCAGCGGGATTGGAAAAATTGGTCTTATCCCATTTTTTTTCATCACTCCGACCAATTGGCGATACTTCTCAAGAAGGGCACCCCGACAACCCCAATCGTCATTTTCATCGTCAAGACCAGGTTCGACAAATGTACAGCCCTCCTCTTCGTCCCCAATCATCCCTTTGCTGTATTCCCAGTCATAGCGGAAGACGAGTTCAAATGCGCCAACGAACTCGGCCGTTGCTTTTTCAAATTCTGGATTATTCATAATCAGGAGAAAGCTGCATCAAGCTGACCACAATTGAAAGCCCCCTTTTCTACAGCCTAAAAAAACACACTTGAAGGAAATCTCTCCACCCCCATCAACACACCGCCCCACACCACAAACGTGGCACCACGGGCTTTATAGGAAGCGGAGGAGGTGTTCCTGGAGCGATTCACGACCCACATCAGCTGAGGACAATAGGTGGAACACTGTATGCTTCAATCCCCGCGTCGGAAACGACGGCTCGGTCCAACTGAATGCCATATGGCGAGCAAATGAGATAGAGAGCAGAGACCATCGAGCGGCTCATTCTGGAACCGACGATAATTTTACTAATAGGCGTCGACAAATTGTAATAGGAATCATTCTTTACAATACGAACTTCTTGCTCATGACTCCAAACCGAATATTTTCTGGAAAGGGATGCACGGGCGGCGGCCTCGGCGTCACGTTGATCGAGATAATCTGACAAAAAAACCGTATTATCATCGTAGTCAACGTGAATTACATCATCATCAGGTATCTCCACTTCGATTGCTAACCCTGTTGAACCTGCTGCATAGTATGCCCAGAGGAGATGGTTATCAAAAGTCTGACAGAGCGAGCACACCCGATAACGATTCAGAGCGTTATTAACTTCATTTGCAAATTGCATAGCTTCACTTTCTCTACCGCTGTCAATACCCATCCGTATGTCCGCTTCACGAATATCATTAAGTGCTCTCGCATCGCTGCAAAAGAGCCGCTTGTTGATCACAATGTCCACGACGAAATCAAAGTTGTGAGCAGTTCTGAACTTGTAGGCGATCATATTAGTTCACTGGGAATATTTTACCTATAACTTAAAGTGTGAAGCTCGTAATGAGATGTTTTGGGGAAATATTGATTGGATTTGCATCGTGCTATCAAAGCTAAAAAGAAAGACCTGCTGAACGAGCCAGGTCCTTCCTTTTCTCACCCACGCCTTCGATCAGCCCGACAAGCTGTCTTCTCCCGATCCACGAGGATGTTCCCTCTCCAGCCAGGGACCTTCACGGCGTCAGCAATAGCCGTTGGTCCCATCCACTCCAGCAGATCATCAACCAACTCGTCCCTCAGTTCCCTGATGCCGCCGTAAGTCATCCCACATGCCCTGGCGGTATCCAACATGGTTCTGCCACTGCCTAGGTCGTACACGATGCACGTATAGCGCATGTCATGTGAACCCAAGAACTCCTCCCAGTCCATGTTCCTGGCAGCTTCCATTGACGGATCATCCCTCCCATCGGTCAACATCTCCTCCAGCCTGATGGGTGTGCCGATTTCATCGTCAATGCCCACCTCCTCTTCGAAGGAGAGCACCATGCTGTTGCGGCCGATCTGGGTGGCGCTGCCCATAACGTCCGTGTGACCTGTGCTGTAGCTCCTCCTGCCTGAGCGGAGGTGCAACGTCGTATAAAAAACGATGTTGCCAGGTGTGACTTGCTTACCTCGCTTCTCCAACCCCTCCAGCATGTGAGCTGCCATTGCGATCCCGTCAGCATACAATTCTTCTGAATCCTCGCAGCCAACGGTTTTAATGTGCGGCACCACAGCTTTTAGGCGAGGTGCTATTTCTTCAAGCAACACTTGTCCTGATTGTGGACTCATGTGATTCCTTTCATGGTTGAAAGGTGGTGCCCGGGCGTAGTTCACCCGTAGCGACCACCAATTGTTGTTTTTGGCAGCCGCTTTGGCGACGGCTTGGTTCTACATTAACTGATAGCTAATGCAGTTTTTACATCCACGTTTTGACGATGAACGTCAGAACGAGAACGTGAAAGATGACTTGCTACCCATGGATGCGAACGCCACAAATGGGTTAGTCAGAGGATTGAGTGTTCTTTTGTTCCAAGTCTTGAACATCAAAGTCAGTGTACCAGGTTGCACTATCAGGAATGACGACTTCACGAAAGAATGCCCACAAATCGGGATAGCTATTAGAAACTATGTGCTCATTAAACCCTTTTGCAAATGATGGATGAAAATAGACGACCTGTTCCGTTACGTTTCCATCTATGACCCTAAACCCTGCAAAATCATCACAATCTTCTCTCCGAGCAAACGTGTAAAGAATCCAGCCTTCTGGATGTTCAACTCTGAAGCGTTCACTAGCAAGACGACCCTCCTCTTCATCAATGAAATGCCACGGAATCAAATGAAGGATTCTATTGGCTCGTAACCAGCGGTATGAAAGTGGTGGCTGCATAGTCTCGTCAGACAAGCGTAACCATAAAAAGGAAGCCCTCAAGAAATATACCCAAGGGCCTCCACGTTTAACGGAAGATCGCTGTCGCCAGGCTGACGACCACGAACAGAACCACAGCAGCCACCAGCACCAGCAAAGGCAGGACGATCATGTGCCCAGCAATTGACGTGAGCAGCCCCACAGCCTTCACCACCTGGAAGAGGATCAGCACCACCATGGGCAGGACCAGAAGGCCAGGGATGGCCAGCCAGGACGCTATACGGGCATTGTGACGAAGCCACTCCCGTACCTGACCGTTGCGGCTGATCCAGAACTCGAAGCTGAGAATCGAATAGCGGATGGATTCTGCGGATCTTGTGATCGCATTCAGGTGTGGCAGATCAGGCTCAACGGTGGGTGGATCAACTGGTTTGGGTTGCCAGGATTTTTGCAACAGTTTCAATTTCCCACCTCCTTTGCTGCTTTTCGTGCCTTGGAGCCAATTGCTGCACCAATGACCAGGGCGACGACTACACCTGTTGCCAGGATGATGATGACAATGATCATTTGGCTGTTCTGGTGGGCCTGCTGCTGGAGCTGGACCTGGAGATACTGGATTTGTTGCTGGTATGGCTGATCGCCGTGAGTGAACCAGCCTGCGTGAGATGAAATGTTGAGTGTTAGAATGATGAAGATGATGAGGGTGAATTGATTCATGGGTCTCCTTTCTTTTGAGGGTTATCAGGGATAATCGGGCCGCTGGAAGACGAAGGTCTGGAAGCTGGGCGATTACCCTGTGAGTATTATACCATTGTTGGACGGTATAATACTGGATGGGGGATGGGTTGCCTATGCCAACCTTCTCAGCCAATTCCAAGGATGACGCAGACAGTCGCTTTCGCTTTCTTATAATTGATCTACGATCAAATTCCCGTTGTTCTCGTGTGAACCGTAAGGCGATTATCGAAAAAATGAATCAGATGCCTTCCAACGTAATCACGCAAATGAGGGTACTTGCTGCGATAATAGCAGTCCCAATAGCTGATCATGCGGCTGCGAATGCGCTGATACAAAAGTTGATTCTCAAATAACCATGCTCCCAATTCGGCTTCGTCAAACAAATCTCGACTTGACCAAATATACTCAAGCATTTCCACGACATACTCTCCACAGAGCGCAACGACGTAGGCGATCACCCAAGAACGATTGAACACAGGTAGTTTGCGAAGAAACTGCTCTCGAATGTGCCCGTCGTAGTGACGAGTAAACCAGCAAGCGGCGATCAATTGTTCATCTGTCTTGAGCTGAGCGAAAACATCGAGAGAAAGGGCTGTATGGTGTATCCGATAGCGTATTCGCAATGCCTCACCTTCGCAAGTCACGACAAAAGGCTTGGATGGCTTCAATTTCAAGGACACGCCCAGAACTTGTGCAACGCGGCCCACTGGCTCACTCAGATCATTTGGAAAAGCACCGTGAATAGCGCCGCCAATCGTATCGTCACCCGGACAGCGTTCTGGAATTATCACAGCAGTATGCGACTCCGTTAGTAACGAATCGACTGCTGCTGAGGCTTGACGTGCATACCGCATGTAAGCAGAGAGTGACTGGCCATGAGGATGGACATCGAGTGATGCACCTTGTGAAAGAAGGAGTTTGACTGTCTTTGGGAAGCCTCCCCCAGCAGCTAATGCCAGCGCAGTTTCGCCAAAATCATTGCTCTTGTTGATATGCGCACCACGATCCAGCAAAAGGGTAGTGATTCGTGAGTTGCCTTTCATTGCGGCTGCCATAAGCAGGCTCCAACCGTAGCGATTCGATAAATTGGGATCACCTCCTTTGTCGAGAAATGCCTGGACTG
>Ga0206815_1042_pt1 | contig 20147 bp, 15 predicted proteins | sample Alteio_BWOrgCont_91_FD_152864 | JGI IMG/M metagenome (GOLD analysis project Ga0206815, IMG submission 152864) | Enriched cells from forest soil in Barre Woods Harvard Forest LTER site, Petersham, Massachusetts, United States -... | ecosystem: Environmental > Terrestrial > Soil > Temperate forest >...
GTTATTGATTCCGGCAATGATTTTCTGCATTTGCATGATGCTGGTTTTTTTCTTCCCGGAGGCGCTCCGGGTAATTTCGTTAAGGCCCCACTGACGGCAATGTTGTTAGGATAGCGCAGGCGTTTTTTGTAGGAGGAGGCAAAATGCGTTTACGATCGGTTCTCCTGGGCGGTCTGGCAATACTGAGCATGGCGTCTGGCGCGCACGCGCAGGCCTGCGCCCTTTGCTATACTTCGGCCGCTGCCACCAGCGCTTCAGCGCAGCGCTCGCTGGACTGGGGAATTCTTGCCTTGCTGGCTCCAGCGCTGACCATGTTTATTTCCGTGATGTTTCTGCTGTACCGCCGGGCTGTTTCCGCTTCAGCTTAATTTCGCATTTTCGAATTCCGATAAGCACAAGCAGGTTAGAAGCCTCTATCTACTCGTGAAGAGCCTCCCGAAGACTCTCGGCGACTCGGTCAACCTGTGCGGTCGTCAGCTCAGGATAGAGCGGAAGGGAAAGCACTTCCAGCGAGGCCCGTTCGCTGATGCGCAGATCGCCAGGTTTGCCTCCCAGCGTGGCGTAGACGGGCTGAAGGTGCAGAGGAACGGGATAGTAAACCATGCTGGCAATGCCGCGTTGTGCCAGCCTTTGCTGGATGAGGTCGCTGCGAGTTGCGCTCTCCTTGTTTTTCGACGCCGACACCGCGGGCCGGACTAGAACGCGAATCGTGTACAGATAATAAACGTGCTCGCAGCCGGCGGATACGCTCGGCAAAGTAATGCCCGGCAAATTTCCAAGCAATGAATCGTAGCGGCGCGCATGGTCTTGTCGTGCGGCGGTCCATCGATCCAGGTGGCGAAGTTTCACGCGCAGGATGGCGGCCTGCAATTCGTCCAGTCGGCTATTCCACCCTCGTTCGGAGCTGACATATTGGCTCGCCTGCCCGTGGTTGCGAAGGGCACGCAGGCGCGCGGCAAGTTTTTCGTCGTCGGTAATAATCATTCCACCGTCGCCGTAGGCGCCCAGATTCTTGCTGGGATAGAAACTCAGGCACCCGAGACGCCCCATCGACCCGGTCTTGCGCCCCCGGTAGCTCGCGCCAATGGACTGCGCATTGTCCTCAATCACGGGAATTCCGTGTTTGTCGGCGATAGCCAGAATAGGGTCCATTTCCGCGGGCTGCCCAAACAGGTGCACGACGACAATTGCGCGAGTGCGCGCAGTTATCCGTGCTTCAACCTCCGCCGGGTCGAGATTGAAGGTTGCCGGATTAATGTCCGCGAAGACGGGACGTGCTCCCAGAGCGCTAACGGCGCTGCCCGTAGCGATAAACGTGAACGCCGGCACGATAACTTCGTCGCCAAAGCCGACTCCGCAGGCATGCAGCCCGATTTCCAGCGCCTCGGTTCCCGATGCTACGGCGATGCCCCAGCGAGAGCCGCAGGCTTGGGCGACCTCTGCCTCCAGCTGATCGCCTTGGGGCCCTAATACGAAGCGCTGGGTATCAAGCACAAGGTCCACCGCGGCCCGAATCTCGGGACGAATGGACTCGTGCTGCGCACGCAGGTCCAGCATGGGGATCATTTCTGTGGTGGATTGCGCAGGCGGGATCATTGGATTTCGCTAAGCGTGCCTTGAAGGTTTGCAGATTTCACGCCGCACATGGTATCACGCAGCGCGAAAAGCCGTCTCACTTCGGACGGCTCGCCGGCGCACACGTATCGTTTTCACATCGCGGCGGCGCACCGGGAAAACTGTAGCGGTGGCGGGCGACGAAACGGTATGCGGACGGCCCCATCCAACTTATTGGCGGCAGACTACCAATCCATCCGAGCCACCGCAGTCTTGGCAGAACGCGAAGCAGCGCGAGCCAGGCTTGGTACCCCCGAACCCACTTGCCTCCCGGTGTGCGCACATGCATTTCCGAATCGAGCGCCGCAGGCGGGAAGGGTGCCTGGCTAGCTATTTCGGGGTCGTTGTAATCCAGAAATTGCAAGCGTGCGTCGGAATCGTAGGGCTCGATGCGCGCCTGCATCCACTGACAGAAAGAGCAGGAGCCATCCATAAAGACGTCGTACTTCGAGGTTTGCGGCATGGTAGTGCCAGGCAACTACAATCCTATTATGACACTGTTTAACAGGACTCAGGATTTAGAAGGCAGCAGCGGAGTGGTAAAAACTCTCTATCTTGGGCGGCCCGGCGGATCGGCGGCAGGCGGAACGTGCGGGGTCACGGATGGGGTTCCAGTGTTAGCGGTAACCCTCGAAGGCGCCGGCTGCGGTAGTCCGATGCCGATATTCATTTCCAGGTGCTCCTTGGCGCAACGTGGGCAAAAAGCCTTGCCGGTATCCTCATCTCGCAGGCTGGCCAGTTCGTAGCACCCGTGGATGCAGTCGCAATATCCCGTTATCGAAGCGGTCTTGATGGGCACCAAAGCCATATGAGATTATCCTTTTCGGCAGAATAGCACACTTGCAGCTAAATTTTCGCACGGGGTGGCTGGAAAACTCCGAGCTGGATTTAGATTACTTACACAGCTTTTAACTGGGACAACTGGTAAGGTCTGCCTATATTTTCTCGCAATTCGCTCCACAGGGTATCCGGCATGCCGAGGAAGACTTTGACTACCTCAGGATCGAATTGTGTTCCCGAGCACCGTTCAATCTCTTCTCGGGCATGGGAGATTGGCAAAGCCTTTCGATAAGGACGATCTGAAATCATGGCGTCAAGAGCATCGGCAATGGCGAAAATTCGCGCCCCCAGTGGAATCTGTTCGCCCTTCAGCGAGCGGGGATAGCCTGTGCCATCGAAGAACTCCTGGTGCGAGAGAACGATTTCCGCTGCCTCCCGGAGGAAGGGTATTCGAGTCACCATGTTGTAGCCAATCTGGCAGTGATGACGCATGACTTCGCGTTCCTCGTTGGTCAGAGGTCCAGGCTTCCGGAGAATTGAATCCGGGATAGCCATCTTCCCGATATCGTGGAGAAATGCGGCGCGGGCGATTTGCGGGAGCAGTAAAGCGTCCACTTTCATGGCCTTGGCGATGGCAATGGTGAATGCCGTCACGCGTTTGCAGTGGCCTTCCGTTTCGGCGTCTTTCAGGTCCAGCGCCCCTCCCAAGGCTTCCAGGGTATCGTCATAGGACTGCTCGAGCTGCTCGAGCGCGCCCTTTAGCTGGGATGTGCGCTCTTCGACGAGATCTTCCAGGTTTCGCTGATAATTTTGATTTTCCAGGACCAGCCGACGATGTTCGAGCGCTCTTCGGACGCTAAGGTAGAGTTGATCCTTCTCGAACGGTTTCAGGATGTAATCGTAAGCGCCGCAGCGAATGGCTTCCAGGGCCGTCGAGAGGTCATACATGGCCGTAACCATGATGACCGGAATATTCGGCTCGTGCTTGTGCAGCCATTCCAGCAGGCTAAGCCCGTCCATCTCCGGCATTACCATGTCGCTTAGAACCAGATCGGCCCGGTTCTTCTGCAGATACCGTTGGGCAAGTAGCCCATTGCCCATGGAAGCGCATTCGTATCCCTGAGCGACGAGCAGCGTCGAAACCACTTCCCTGATCGCTTCCTCATCGTCCACAACGAGGATTTTGGCCTTATATAAGAGTTTCTCCAAGGTAAGTCATTATACGGCAGGGCACATCGCGACCAAGGGGTTCTTGCGGCGTTATGAACGTAAGTGATAAGTTCACTTACGGTTTCCTCATAGAAGTCTTATTTCCTTGTTACTGGACAGAGCTTCTCGATTCTGCTCTGTCGGGGAAGGTTTTTTGTCGTTCATGACAAACCAAGGCCTTCTCGCGGTCACGTGCTTCGCTGCTATCTCCTATTTCATCATCCTGATCCTATTTTTTCTCGTTGACCGTGATCGTCCGGCGCGTTTTTTCCGGTTTTGGATGGCCGGATGGGTAGCGCTCACTTTATCTTCGGGCTTCCAGATAATCCTGATTCTGAAGGGCGGCGACGCCAGCCGGTTGATGGGAGTCGAGTGCTACGTGATCGCCTTGGCTTTATTTCTGGCGGCGGTTTGGGATTACACGGGTAGAACCGTACAGCCGCTTGTTTTCTGGCCGGCGCTGGTGTTGGGAGCCTTTTTTCTGGGCATCATAGAACATCATCCAGCCATTCCGTATGGAGGGGTCCACTGGTTTACCGCAATCCTTAGAACCGCCTTATTCATGACCCAAGGGCTCCTGCTGTGGCGATACTCAAGAACAAAGGCCGGCTACGGTGGAAAACTGCTCGCCGCAGTAATGATCCTGGCTGGTCTGCATAGCGCAGACATCGTTGTCTGGAGGTCCCAGCCCGTATTTTTGTTGCGAGTGGCTCTCCATGATTTCTTGAATATGGCGATAGGAACAGCCGTGGCAGTGCTCGTTCTTGAAGCCGCTCGGGTTCGCATGGAGGATTTGAACGACAAATTGCGGCGTCTGACCCTGATTACCGCGGCGAGCACCCAATCATTTAACGTGGATCAAATGCTCGGCGTCGTCCTGCACCATTTGGTGGAAAGTCTGAATGCCAGCCACGGGCTGGTGCGATTGATTTCCAATGACGGGGAAGGCGACAAGCTCGTGATTCGCTCCGCCGTCGGTTTTAGCGACACATTCTTAATGCAGCAGGAAGAGATCTCCAAGTGGCTGCCTTTCGCGAAGAGAGTTCTCGAACAGGAGCAGGTTCACCCGGTTCTCGATACGGAACCCGAGATCGAAGGACAGTCTCCAATACAACGCGATCAATTTTCCTCGGGGCTGATTGTCCGCCTGCCTGGACCGTCGACTGCCCTTGGCTATATTCTAGTTGGCTCCGCCAGTAAGCGAAGATTTCACCGGGAGGAAATCGCATTTCTAACCAATGTGGCCAACTTCCTGGGCCTGACCATTCAAAGCGTTCGTTTATTCGAGCAGGTTGCCAACGTCAGGCAGCAATGGGCGAATACATTCGATTCGATTGACGATCCGATCGTGGTGCATGATCGAGACGGCAGGATAATCCGCGTGAATCAAGCGTTCGAGACTCGCGTTGGACACACTCTGCAGCCGGTGATAGGCCGCACGGTAGCCGAGATTTTTCGAAGGGGTGCGTGCACATGGAAGCTTTGTCCCTACTGTGAGGGTGCCGGGGGAAAGGGCGACGCAGTGGATGCGGTACTCGGCGGCTTTTTGCTCTCTTCGAACTCGCAGTTTCATGATCCAGCCGGTCAGCCGTTGGGAATCATCCATGTTCTGCAGGACATCACGGACCGGCATCGGGCGGAAGAGAAATACCGGGTGCTGATTGAAAACATTCAAGAGGGTATTTTCATTGCCACACCTGACAACCGTTTCCTTCATTTTAATGACGCCTTCATGCATATGCTGGGATACGACAGCCGCGAGGAATTGATCAGTGTTGAGAATATTGGCGCGAGTTTATACGTCAATCCCGCCGATCGCGAAATGTTGATGCAGTCGCTGCGCGAACAAGGATCCGTGACCAACTTTGAATTTCAGGTCCGCAGGAAGGACGGCGCCATTCGCACCGTGCTCGAATCGAGTTTCGTCAGCCGGGATTCCTCGGGAATTGTGACCGCCTACCAGGGTTTTGTTCTTGATATTACCGAGCGCAAACAAGCGGAGCAGGAAATCCGCCGCCGAAATCGCGAGCTGCTGGTCTTGAACACCATTGGTCAAATCCTCAATCAGCCATTCGAGCTCCGCGAACTGCTGGTTCGTGCTTTGCGCCAAGTCGTCGAATTGTTTGGCGGGGACCAGGGGGCAATCTACCTTCTGGGCGCTGACACGGGTCTTCTGTCGCTGGTAGCCGCGTTTGGGATGCATTCGGACTATGGACGCAACTTCCCGCGAACTCCTTTTCCTTCCGATTTGCTGGAGCACATCTGCGCCGTTCGTTCGACAATTCTTTCCCAGCATGACCTTCCACTGCTGCCTTTCTTTCGGGAAATCCAGCGCCACGAAGGGATCGTGGCCTCGCAAATCCTGGTCTTGTGGTCCAGCAGGCAGCCGATCGGGTTGTTGTCTCTGGGTCACCGCACGCCCAGAGAATTCGCCAGCGCGGAATTGAATCTGCTCACTACCGTGGGCAGCCAGGTCGCCGCTGCAATTGAAAAGTTGCAACTCCATGAAGAGACTCGCGAAGCGTATGAAAATTTGAGGCGCACGCAAGAGCAACTTCTGCAGAGCGAGAAGATGGCAGCCGTGGGTCAACTTATTTCAGGAGTGGCGCACGAGTTGAACAATCCGCTGACGGCCATTCTCGGTTATGGACAGTTGCTGGCGTCGACGGAAATGGTGAGTCCCCAGGGCGTCGCGTATGTCGAGAAACTCTATAAGCAGGCGCAACGCTCGCATCGAATTGTTCACAATCTGCTGAGTTTCGCGCGTCAGCATAAACCCGAGCGGCTGCCTGTGGACTTGAACCAGATTCTGGAGGATACGCTCGCATTGCGTGAATATGATCTGCGTGCGAACAACGTTAAGGTCCATCGCCAACTGGCGAAGGATCTGCCGCAAACTTCAGGTGATTCGCATCAGTTGCAGCAAGTGTTCTTGAACATCCTGAATAACGCTCTGGATGCAGTTTTTGAGATGCCCACCTGCGGCGAATTGTGGGTACGCACCAGTCGTGAGGGCAATCGCCTGGCGGTCGAGTTCGTTGACAATGGACCTGGTGTTAAGGACGTTGCCAAAATATTTGATCCCTTTTACACCACCAAGCCAGTTGGGAAGGGAACCGGATTGGGCCTAAGCATTTGCTACGGCATTGTCACCGAACATGGGGGCGAAGTCCTGGTGCGCAATGCCCCTCCGCGCGGTGCCTGTTTCACGATTCTGCTCCCTCTTTTGCCGGTTGTGGATGCTCGAAAACATAAAATTTCCGATCCAGCATTGTCAGGGGCGCGCGGACGAATCTTGCTGGTTGAGGATGAAGAAGCGGTGCGGGAACTCGAGCGCGAGATCCTCGAGGGCCATTCCTGCACTGTAACTGCGGTTCGAAACTGTCATGAGGCGATTCGAGTGATCGAGCGAACATCCCTGGACATGATCATCGTCGATATGACCATCCCCGGTGAGTTCACCGCCCGCGATTTCTATGACTGGATTTCCCAGCATCGTCCCGAGTTATCGAGGCGCGTGATTTTTACGATCGGGGGAACCGGCAGCGACGAAGTAAATGCGTTGAGGTTACAAAGCGGTTGCACGTTCCTGCAGAAGCCGTTTGTTGTTGAGGAATTCTTGAAAGCCGTTGGGGACACCATCGGGCCGATGGGCATCCCCGCTGTTACGCATTGACGTTTGTATCCAGCCTTCCAGCCGACATCACATCGATCGCCAGCATCGCTTGTTGCATTTGGGTTGCGAGTCTTCCGACTAGCCCTGTCAGGTTCTCAATGGCTGGCAGGGGCACATTCCCTGTCGAAAGGCGCAGCCATACCCATGCATACAAGACCCGGAACCTTAAACCTAGAACAAGACGTTCCATCTCCTGCTGGCGGTCGATTGCCGGTGACAGGACCGCAATCGCTCGTCCCAATCGCTCCAGATTCGAGAAATCTTCGTGGAGTCCCGCAAGAAACTTTATCGCTACTTGACGCCGTTCCCGAAGGGCTCTTTTGACAATGGGTAACGCGACTCGTCCGCGGAGGTAACGCTCGTCCGGGACGGCGAGAGCCTGGCGAACCTGCGCAAAATAACGGCAATGCAGCGGTAGGAAATTAGCCTGGTTTCGTTCCAGCAGACGGCGGACTTCCTCCGACATCTGTTGGCGTGAACGCAGAAGCCGCCACAACAGTGCCGACAATGTAGCTGCGATCAATAATACGAAGAGCGATTCCCTCATGGTTTCAGCATCTCCAGAAGGCGTTGATTAATTGCCCGCAGCTGAAAGTTTATCTGTGGCGACAACTGACCATAGGTTTCCACCGGCAGCAGGACCGGATCCGGCGCCGAAGCAGGCAGCGTCTTGCGCAATGCGAAACACCACACTCCCAATGAAATCAAGAAGCCGGCCGAGTGAACACCGGCCCAGAACGTATAGATATTGTCGACCAATGGCCTTAAGTGACTCCAGTCCTGCATATAACCGAGAATGGCCTGGCGCATAATAGTGTTTCCCACGGCTTCCACCAAGCAAAGAATACACATGCCCATGGCGATCTGCTTTGGGAACGCGTCGAATTCGAGTCCATAATAGTTGCGGATAAGTAGCACGGCCAAGAGGATGACGGCAGAGGTAATTCCGAGGTCACGCTCCACTGTCAGCACAAATGACTTGATCCAATACGACTGCCCATAGGCATCGATCGACGCGTGGGTCAAGAATAGAACTGTCAAGGTCAGCAAAACGATGCATGTCAACGACCAAATACCGCGATACGCTCGAAGCTTGTATCGGCAGAGTTCAGCGATGGCAAAGCTACGCGCCATAATCTGAACCCCACTCGCAATCCAATACGCATAAAACGAAACGCGTGATTGAAAACCAAAACTGAGATACACCACTCCGATTACCAGAATGTTTGCCAGCGCAACTGCTACATAGGCAGAGAACAAAGGTAATCGTTGATATCCTCGCCGCACATATAGCAGTATGCAGAGAGACACCTCAAGGCCGGCTGTTAACGTCGTTACAACAAGCGGGACTCCGAGTATATGCATGTCCGAAGGAGCGCATTATACCATTCCCGCACTGTTCTATTCATTAACCTTGGCTAATTATGTAGAATGCGCTCTTCGGGCTTTGCGAACTAGCGGATACCCGGTGGTGGGTATCCTGGTCCGTCGGTCCGCGATGCCAGGCGGACACCCGGTGGTGGGTATCCTGGTCCGTCGGTCCGCGACGCCAGACGGACACCCGGCGGTGGATATCCCGGTCCGTCAGTCCGCGATGCCAGACGGACACCCGGCGGTGGATATCCTGGTCCGTCAGTCCGCGATGCCAGACGGACACCCGGCGGTGGATATCCCGGTCCATCAGTCCAGATTGATGAATTAGCTGATGCAGCATTGACCTGGCGTGCGGCGGGGAGTAGCATCATCATCGCGGCAGCGCTGATGAATAAAGCAGTTGAAAGTTTTTTCACGGTGGGTGACCCTCCAAGGTCCCCACCTTCATAACCTAGGTAATTATTTCGCTCAGGTTTGCCGATAATAAGTTCAGAAATCGGAACAGGTGGATAAATGGGGTCTCTGGAGCAGTTTCAGCAAAATCGGCGTCTTATCGAGGATATCACGTCCCGGACTCTGGCGGCGATTCCAAGCGATTATGGCAGGCTCTATTACCTCTATTCGTTGTGGGATGCAGAGACGGGACAGTATGAGCACGAAGGCCTTGCCAACGTGTATTCGAGGGATTCCGTTCAGAGTGGGCTGGCGCACTGTCACGAAGAACTTTTTTCAAGAATTCTGGAGACTTCCTTGAGTGAGCAAGAAAACGATCTGCGAGTGTTCCTTCGTGGGGCCAGCGAAAAACTTCGCAGGGCTATGGAAGCATGGCGAGCCGATGAGTCCTTGCGCGTGATATGCCCTCCGGGTTTACCTACCTATCTCAGCGACCTCTTCTGTTCGAATGTAGGCGTCCTGCTGGACGTATTCTCCCAGGACAGTATCACTGCGGACCCAATCTCATAGCGACTCCCACAACCTGACCGACGACTTCCGCGTCGGCTGGATATTTCAGAACCTCAGGCGCACAAGAGGACAAAGGGTGCGGAATCAAACTCAGCGTTCCTCCCTCACAGCGGCACCAGCAGCAGCGAAATCCCTCACGAACTTCAATAAAGTAAATGGGACGCTCATTTTCGTTGTTCCAGCCGGAGTTCTGGACTTTTTGCATTTTGGGGTCGATCAGGACCAGGCTGCCAGGCCGCAGCAGAGGATCCATTCTTCGGTCGTTTGTCCCGATATATCCGTACAAGTGGCGCGAAGGCTGGTTAAACAAGGTTCCCTCAATATCGCCCCAGCGCTCTACCATGCGCGTTAGAAATTCCGTACGGCCGGGATCGAAGGCCGGATCAAATCGTATGGGAAGCCGCATGCTGGCAGGAGCTGCGGCGAGGTGAGTGTTCGGTGCAGCCACCTGCGTGCGGTCTGAAAAATGATCTTCGAATGGCACGTCATACCACTGGCAGACCTCTCGAGGATCCAGATGAAAAATAACCGCAAGTGCATATAGTTTATAAAGACTTGGTGTGACGTCCCGGTTTTCAATATCCGCCAGTCTACTCAGATGCACGATGAATTCGGGTCTGCCACGCGAACAAGCCAGTTCGTAACTGGCACGTTCCACGTCCCGGTACGTCAGGCCCAACCGCTCACGGGCGCAACGGAGGCGCGATCCTGGCTGCATCTCCGACTTGTGTGCGGGAACGATCGGACTAACGCTTCGAATAGCCATTGGCTCCTCTGTTACGAATACGGAACGTGCAGGAAACTTGCTTCGGCCTTACTTCAGACGCCATTCAGGTACAATGCGTTAGCCTGTTTGGAACGCGCACTTGCCTGGGGAGCAGGACCGAGTGGCACCTTAGGTCCATAGTGTATTAGGAGTTACGTTTCAAATGAACTCAATTTTTCTTATCTTTCGCATTGCGTCCTTACGATCTAATTGGCGTCCGAGAAAGCTCGCTGTCGCAGGTGTCATTTTTTCTCTTGGATTGGGGTTATTGGCACTATCTCTCCCGGCCCAAAATGACAACGTCCCTACAACGGAATTCAAGCAGTTAGTTGAGAGACTTTCTCAAGCCAGGTTGGACGGTACGGTGGAGAGTGAGGCAGACCAGCAGAAAGCCCTGGGTTTCCTCGATTCTATGGCCGTCATGCTGTTGAGTGCGTCATCCTCCCCCGACTTGGACGCCGCAAATCGACGTTTGTCGAGCCTGGTCACCCACGACCCACCGGTAGGAGAAAATTATCGATTGGTGCCCCTGGGCGGAACCCCGGTTGTGTACGCGCAGGTCGTTAATTTTGGCCTCGGCGGCCCGGCAGCCGTTCGCGTATATGCCAATATCGACGGTCATTATGCACTGGCCGGAAAGATTGATCGTTTTTCACAGACAGATTTTTTCGATAGCGACATCGAGCTGATTCGCATGCCTGCTACGGACAAAATATTCGTGACTGTGTCGGGGCGCACGGACGATTTGCAAACGGGTATATTTTCGGCGTGGCATTTTGAGGGGCGGCAGATAACGCGTCTGTGGACCTCGGACTTGCTTCAGCAGTCTAGTTACGAAATGGATGCTGACGGGTTTCATGTCACCTACTGCGCGACGCCCGCGGAGGAACGTCCTTCGCAATGCTTAAAAATGGCCCGCGATACTTATCGGTTCCAGAACGGGGAATGGAAACGCGTTGAAACGCACTAAATTGCGCCGTTTCTTTGCAAAATAAACGTGCACATTCCTGATGCCTGGCGGGAGGGTGCCAATCCTACACCGCGCAGTGACTTCCCCTTGCGCCTTATACCCTTCGAAATGCTAGTCTGGAGACGGTACTTGTTTCGCGAAAGGGATAAAAGCCGCGTGAAACGAATTCTTGCTCTTCTGATCACTCTGTTTTGCATGAGTTCCGCGCTGGACGCGCAGCAGCCAGCCGCACCCGCTGCTCTGCCCGCTACCGCTGCGGAACAAAATGCCGAGTTCCTCAAGGCCACGGACGAAGTGCTGGCCGAAATGAGCAAACTGCTTTCCCTTCCAATTCTCACGCCCTTGAAGAAGAGCCTTCGCTCGCGAGATGAAATCCGGGCCTATTTACTGAAAAAAATGAAAGAAGACAAAGATGCAGGGAAACGGCATGCCGACCAGATTACGATGGAAAAATTCGGTCTGCTTCCCAAGGACTATCCACTCGAACAGACTCTGATCAAAGTTCTTACTGAGCAGGTGGCAGGCCTTTACGATCCGGACAGCCAGGAGTTTTTCATCGCCGATTGGAATGCTCCGGCTGACGAACGCATGGTGATGTCGCACGAGCTCACACATGCCTTGCAGGATCAGCATTTCCACATCGACAAGTGGACCGATGCAGCCAAACCCAATGACGACGCAGAACTGGCTCGCGATGCCGTGATCGAGGGATCAGCCCTGGCTGCCATGCTCGACTACTCCATCCGGGGCCAGGGAAGCGTACGCGACCTGGGCGCTATCGACCCCACGGAGTTGATGGGTGATCCCGACAGCAGCCCTGAGCTGGCCAAAGCTCCAAAGATTTTGCAGGACGAGTTGCTATTTCCGTACGTCGTGGGCATGACATTCACGCAGCGGGTGTTGAAGGCCTCCAGCGGCTGGCCGGATTTTCATCGCGTATTTGAGAATCCACCGGTTTCCACGCAACAAGTCATGCACCCGGACTTGTACCTGCAGAACGTGACGCCGGCAAAGATAAAGCTGCCAGATACCAAGGGCTCGATTTCCGAGGACTGGAAAAAACTAGACGAAAACGTCATGGGTGAGTTCGGGATTTCGGAGGTCTTTAAGCAATTTCTCGACAAAGATCGCGCGGCGTCACTGGCTGCAGCGTGGTCCGCTGATCGCTATGCCATTTATGAAAACGATAAGAATAAGAATACTCTTCTTCTTTTCCAAATTCGCCTGGGGACAGACGCCAGCGCGGCGCAATTCTTCGGAGCCTACAGCGAGGTGCTCGAAATAAAATATATGGAGCGCTCGGCTCTGTTGCGGAGGCCGAATTTCTTTTCTTTCGATACCCCGGAGGGTGGTGTGTTTCTGCGTTGTGTCGGGAATGATTGCCTGATTCTGGAAGGCGCAGAGCGGCAAGTATTCGATCATTTGACCCACGAGATGGGTTGGCCCGCAAATCCCGCGGTGCCGGAAAAACTCGATGGATCGCGTCTTAAGGTGGCCATGTTGCCAATCCTTGCGAACGAGATTGGAGAGCATGGTCGTCCCGTGCAACCCAGGGAACAGTGAGCCAATCGTCACCGCCCCAGCCCAATCCCATCCGGATGTCGAAACACATTATCAGAATGAGATATCAGACAGGCGAAGAAGACATCCCTGCGAGAAGAGGCTTGCTGGGGGATTTGGAAGCGATTCGCCGCTGCAGTCTTGCGAGACGACGGTCCAGCCGATCCTTCATTGTTCGAGACCAAATAACTCTCACCGTGCTGGATTTCGGGACTCCTGACAATGCGCGGATGGCGCTGCGAGTAACTTCCTCGGCGCGTTCCGGTTGTTTGGCGCGGCGCTCGTAGTGAATGGCGAGCTGCTCCGCGGCTTCCACCGCGACTTCAAGGGCCTTTTGCACGTCTTCCGGAGTGGTGGCGGGATCTCTTCTCTTCCTAGCCCTTGCAATAGGTCCGCCACACAAATCTTCCCACAGTGAGGTAGCCCGCGTGTAATCCCGTTCGCGTTTGGCAAGCTGCGCTAGTTCGCGCCTGGCCAGACGGTCGATGGACTGCGGGAGTCCTGCGCGCATTGCATTTTCAAAGAGTTCGCGTGCGCGTGCCGATTCGCCGCGGCGAAGCAGGAGTCGCGACAGGCCGTACAGATCAATCGGATTGTGGATACTGTGGTGTTCGGAGCTGGTCGCGCCATTGCCGCAATCGAGCATGGCAAGAATTTTGCCCGCAAGCGCAGCAAGCCCGCGCAAGTCCATTTTATTGTGTTCAAAAATTCCGGCGAGCGGTTCAGCGGACCCGCCGCGAAGATATTCAAAATACATTTGCGGAATACGTGAGGAGTCGATGTCGTTGTGGCGCGACCATTGGAGAGTGTTGTCTTCACCGCCCAGCACCCGCCACTCCAGCTCTTTTAGCCGGACCGAACCCAGTCGGGGTCGCCAGAGTTGGCGGGCGGGGTGCAACATGTCCAGATGCGCCTTGGGCGTGCTTGGAGAGATGGCGCGGGTCATGCGGTAACGTGTTTCCAGTAGCGGCCAATCGAAACTCTTCCCGTTGAAAGTGACCAGAACTGGCCGCTCAGTCATGCGTTCAGTGAGCTCCAGCAGCAGGGAGTGCTCCTCGTTGAGGTCGCGCATAAACAACTGCTCGACCTGCAGGCCGCCCACGTCCCACCATGCAATTCCGACCATAAAGGCATAAGTGCCGGTGCCACCGCAAACCCCCGTGGTTTCCGTGTCAAGAAATAACCAATGGTCCGGAGAAGCAGCAAGCTTCAGTGCATCGGAAGTACCATGGGTCCGGTCCGGAAACAACAGTGACAGGGAATCGATTGTGGGCAGGTGCATCTCCGGAGCGGCATACCACCGCCGGACGAAAAGATGTTCTCCGTAACTATTTCTGCGAATTTCACCGCCGACAAGTCTGGCAAGTTGATCGAACTCAGGAGAAGCGGGCTCCGGAGCAACGACCTCCTCTCTGGCGTGGGTGCTCGCACCGCGATCGAGACGCAACGCCGCGATATGGGCAAACTTGTCGGTCGTCATCGCTTGAGGCTGCGGCTTCCAAGGCGCATTAAGATTGCCAGAGCGGCTTCTTTAGCCCGGTCACCACGCGCTCCTACCGGCCCGACGCAAGAGGGACAACCGTTCTCGCAAGGACACGCAGCAATCAGTTCGTAGGTCTTCGAGAGCAGCGAATCGTACGCTCGGAAAAGGGGCTCGGAAAAGCCAATACCGCCTGGGTAAGCGTCATATAAGTACAAATTCGGTTCGAAGAATTCCTTTTCGGCAAGGCTAACAATAGATTCAATGCGTGTTGGTCCTTCCCATTTGACACAGGGCCTGTCTCCTTCGGAATCGCTTGGTGCATCATCCGATGTAGTGGCGGCAAAGGAAGGTCGTTCTCCAACGGCTGTGCCCAGGTCGCGACCGTCGCACATTAGGATTAGTGTAGCTACTGATTCGAGAGCATGCAGCAGCCCGAACATGCCGCTTTGTCGATCGCTCACTGAGAACGGCAGCGATTCCACTAAGGGACGCTCGAGGGTCATCCAGAACGCAGTCGTGTGCATCTCGTTTTCCGGCAGTTCGAGCTTACCTGCGCCGACATTTTCGTTGGTGAAGAACTTGATTTTCTTGAAACCGACTACTTGCGATCGCACCAGCACGTCGCCATGGGAACGCGCAGCAGGCGCATCTTCGCCACCCGTTTCTATTTGGTGGCTCGCCGCTCGCTCGAGCACGCGCACTTGCGTATAGCGAATGGCGTCCGTGTAATAATCCACATCAACGCGCTTTACGTAGGCCTTGCGTTCTTCAAAATCGAGACGGTCAACGTGATATTGCTGTCCTTGATGCAGGTAAATCGCTTGGGGGTGGACAAATAAAAGAGCGCTCGGGAAATCGATTTCGCCGAGGACGCTGGTTTCCCGGGTGGTGTCCACGATCACGAAATTGTCTGAAGTCACCGACCGCAAGCTAACCGTGTCTGCCGGGTAGGCTTCCTGCGTCCAATGCCAGTGCCCGCCACTCCGATGCAGAAAACCGGCCCCGGTAAGGCGCTCGCACAGCTCGGGAAGATCAACACGCCCGAATGACTCCTCGGCCGCAACAGGCAGCTCGAAAGCTGCACATTTCAGATGATTTACTAGAATCTCAAGATTGTCTGGCTGCACGAAGGCGTGCTCGGGAGAACGTTCAAAGAAGTAATCGGGGTGCTGCACGATGAACTGGTCCAGTGGAGCGGAGGACGCCACCAAAACAGCGCAGGCGCTTCCGCTGCGGCGCCCGGCGCGTCCCGCACGCTGCCATGTGGACGCAATGGTTCCCGGATACCCGGCCATCACGGTGGCGTCGAGCGAACCGACGTCAATCCCGAGTTCCAGTGCATTTGTCGATACCACGCCGCGAATGCGGGTTTCGCGAAGACCCCGTTCGATTTCGCGTCGTTCTCCGGGCAAATAGCCTCCGCGGTAGCCCCGAATTACGGGCGGGTGTCCCGGGGGTACGGGATTCGCCTGTCGAAGGTAGGTGAGCAATACTTCAGTTTGAAGGCGGGAATTGGCGAAGACAATGGTTTGTAAGTTGCGCTTCAAGAATTCCTGCGCGACCCGTGAAGACTCATTAATGTAGCTTCGCCGAATGCCAAGAAAGCGATTCACCACTGGAGGATTGTAGAAAATGAAGTATTTCTCGCCGGCGGGCGCGCCATTTTCCTCGATCACTTCAAATTCCGCTTCCGCAAGCCTGGATGCCAGCTCACCGGGATTGGCAATTGTGGCCGACGAACAGATGAATTGTGGGCTGGACCCGTAGAATCGGGCGATACGTCGCAGCCGGCGCAATACGTTGGCTAAGTGGCTGCCAAACACGCCGCGATACGTGTGCAACTCATCCAGCACCACATACTTCAGATTCTCAAACAGCCGCTGCCATCGCGTATGGTGCGGTAGAATTCCCGTGTGCAGCATGTCCGGGTTTGAGAGCACAATGTGGCCTCGCTCTCGGATTGCCTTGCGCGCGTCAGATGGGGTATCCCCGTCGTAAGTGAACACGCCAAAACAGTTATCGAGACGCGCAGAAAGATCCTGTAGCTCAGCGAGTTGGTCCTGGGCTAGAGCCTTGGTGGGAAACAGATACAGAGCGCGCGTGTCCGGATTTTCCAGAACCGCATTGATTACGGGCAGGTTGTAACAGATCGTCTTCCCAGACGCCGTAGGCGTCACAACGACTGCATTGCGTCCCGCGTGTATGGCTGCTGCTGCGGCACCCTGGTGACTGTAAAGCCTGGCAACGCCCTTAGTTTCATAAGCTTGCGCTAGTTCTTGGCGCACCCAATCCGGCATGCATACATATCTTGCCTCGCGCGCCGGTATCTGCCTCACTGCCGTCAGGACTTCTCCGGATCGATCACGCGCAAGAAGCTGCTCAACGGTTTCGCGGACACGTGCCTGCGTAATGGCGTCTGGAGCAGGGCGTACGGCGAGTGTTTGAGACATCCATCAGCCTCCGGCTAAATTCGCTTTTTGTTCGCTCACATTAGCACGAGGCGCCCGGCCCACGCAATGCCAAATTGTCGATCACAACATGATTTTAGCAACCCCTGAATAGCCTGGCCGCAGCCGTCATCGCGGGTCCCAGTCTATTTTCTTATTCCCTATGGCCATGCGGCCACTTGACCTTAGACCCTAGCTGTCAGCACCGGTGTCCTCAATCTGTTCGTCTGACCAGTCGAGTAGTCCGTCGAGCCGACTTACTCTACTTGTGCATCTCGAACTTCATTTCCCCCCCAATGAAGGTGCTGCCCGATGCGAAGTAACCCGGACCACGATGGGCGGCCGGTTCGGATCTGAAACGGGGGGACCATGAAGGCTTTCGCAAGAGTCAAACAGCGGTTTTTCGGCGCTAGCATTCTTCCAATGTTACTGCTAGTGGCGGGAATCCCGACTCACGCCAGTGTTGTCCCAAATCCGAGTTCTCTGAGTTTCGCCGCTCAAGCAGTGGGTACTGGCAGCGCTCCGATCCAGGTGACCCTCACCAACACCAACAGTGCCAATATAACGATCAGCAACGCGGCTTCTTCAAACGGAGCCTTCGTGTATTCCGGACCGTCATTCCCGATAACTTTATCCAATGGCCAAAGCTTGACCGCCTCGGTGACGTTTCTGCCAAGCGCCGCACAAAATTATAGTGGCACCCTCACATTTACGCGGGCTAACGGAGTTGCTATCGGAGTCCCGATGAGCGGAACGGGGGTTGGATCAGGCAACGACCCAGCGATCACTACTCAACCTGTAAGTAAGGCCGTAGTGGCCGGACAAACAGCAACGTTCTCGGTAACGGCAACGGGTACGGCACCGATGACTTACCAGTGGAGCAAGAGTGGAGTTGCGATCAGCGGGGCGACGTCGTCCACCTATACAACTCCGGTGACCGTGATTGCCGACAACGGCGCTCTATTTACGGTCGTGGTAACGAACAGCGTGGGCAGCGCAACCAGCACTGCCGCGACATTAACCGTCAATGCGGCCAGCTACACCCTGCTTACGTCCCCTTCGACGCTTTCCTTCTCCTGGAAAGCCGGTAGTGCGGCGCCGTTGGCAAAGACCATCAAGGTGATGGACAATTCGCCGAACTGTGAGCCCGTTACAATTGCCACGGATAATAGCTGGCTGGCGGCCAGTCCGGGCAGCGGGTGCACAGCACCGCTAATAGTCTCGGTCTCCATCAACACTGCGGGGCTGGCTGTGGGAAGCTACTCCGGCCACGTAATCATAAGCGGATCGACGGAGTCCAATTCTCCTTTCTCCGTTGCTGTGACACTGACGGTAACACCGGCAACGCTGGTGTCGATTGCGGTTACGCCCACCAGCACGTCGATCGTCACGGGCGCCACGCAGCAGTTCACGGCCACGGGAACCTACAGCGACTCGAGCACGCAGAACCTGACCGGTACAGCGACGTGGAGTTCGGCGACACCATCTGTAGCCACGATGAATACGGCGGGGCTGGCGACGGGGCTGGCGGCAGGAACGTCGAACATCACAGCAACGATGTCGGGATTAACCAGCAATTCGGCTGTGCTTACCGTGACTGCAGCATTGGCAGCGCCGTCGATCACGACGCAGCCGGCCAATCAGACAGTCACGACCGGACAGACGGCTACGTTCTCGGTAACGGCAACGGGTACGGCACCGATGACTTACCAGTGGAGCAAGAGCGGCGTTGCCGTAAGCGGGGCGACATCGTCCACGTATACAACTCCGGTGACCGTGATTGCCGACAACGGTGCGCTATTTACGGTCGTGGTAACGAACAGCGCGGGCAGCGCAACCAGCAGCGCGGCGACATTGACAGTCACGCCCGCAGTGGTGGCTCCAGCGATCACTACTCAACCTGTAAGTAACACTGTAGTGGCCGGACAAACGGCGGCGTTCTCGGTAACGGCAACGGGTACGGCACCGATGACCTACCAGTGGAGCAAGAGTGGGGCTGCGATCAGCGGGGCGACATCGTCCACCTATACAACTCCGGTGACCGTGATTGCCGACAACGGCGCACTATTTACGGTCGTTGTAACGAACAGCGCGGGCAGCGCAACCAGCAGCGTCGCGACATTAACAGTCACGCCCGCAGCCGTGGCCCCAGCGATCACTACTCAACCTGTAAGTAACACTGTAGTGGCCGGACAAACGGCAACGTTCTCGGTAACGGCAACGGGTACGGCACCGATGACCTACCAGTGGAGCAAGAGTGGGGCTGCGATCAGCGGGGCGACATCATCCACCTATACAACTCCGGTGACCGTGATTGCCGACAACGGCGCACTATTTACGGTCGTGGTAACGAACAGCGCGGGCAGCGCAACCAGCAGCGTCGCGACATTAACGGTCACGCCCGCAGCCGTGGCCCCAGCGATCACTACTCAACCTGTAAGTAAGGCCGTAGTGGCCGGACAGACGGCAACGTTCTCGGTAACGGCAACGGGTACGGCACCGATGACCTACCAGTGGAGCAAGAGTGGGGCTGCCATCAGCGGGGCGACATCATCCACCTATACAACTCCGGTGACCGTGATTGCCGACAACGGCGCACTATTTACGGTCGTGGTAACGAACAGCGTGGGCAGCGCAACCAGCAGCGCGGCGACATTAACCGTCAATGCGGCCAGCTACACCCTGCTTACGTCCCCTTCGACGCTTTCCTTCTCCTGGAAAGCCGGTAGTGCGGCGCCGTTGGCAAAGACCATCAAGGTGATGGACAATTCGCCGAACTGTGAGCCCGTTACAATTGCCACGGATAATAGCTGGCTGGCGGCCAGTCCGGGCAGCGGGTGCACAGCACCGCTAATAGTCTCGGTCTCCATCAACACTGCGGGGCTGGCTGTGGGAAGCTACTCCGGCCACGTAATCATAAGCGGATCGACGGAGTCCAATTCTCCTTTCTCCGTTGCTGTGACACTGACGGTAACACCGGCAACGCTGGTGTCGATTGCGGTTACGCCCACCAGCACGTCGATCGTCACGGGCGCCACGCAGCAGTTCACGGCCACGGGAACCTACAGCGACTCGAGCACGCAGAACCTGACCGGTACAGCGACGTGGAGTTCGGCGACACCATCTGTAGCCACGATGAATACGGCGGGGCTGGCGACGGGGCTGGCGGCAGGAACGTCGAACATCACAGCAACGATGTCGGGATTAACCAGCAATTCGGCTGTGCTTACCGTGACTGCAGCATTGGCAGCGCCGTCGATCACGACGCAGCCGGCCAATCAGACAGTCACGACCGGACAGACGGC
>Ga0206815_1134_pt1 | contig 20089 bp, 19 predicted proteins | sample Alteio_BWOrgCont_91_FD_152864 | JGI IMG/M metagenome (GOLD analysis project Ga0206815, IMG submission 152864) | Enriched cells from forest soil in Barre Woods Harvard Forest LTER site, Petersham, Massachusetts, United States -... | ecosystem: Environmental > Terrestrial > Soil > Temperate forest >...
AACTTTAAAGATGAATACATTTCGACCGAACATCTCCTGCTCGGCCTGGCTCGCGAAAAAGGCGATCCGGCGGTCGATGCACTGCTGGCCGAGGGCGCGACGCACGATGCCATCTTGAAGGCGCTGACGACGGTGCGCGGGACCTCTCGTGTCACAGATCAAAACCCTGAAGGCAAGTTCCAGGCGCTCGAAAAATACGCCAAGGACCTGACCGAGCTGGCGCGGCGCGGCAAACTCGACCCCGTGATCGGGCGCGACGAGGAGATTCGCCGCGTGATCCAGGTGCTTAGCCGCCGGACTAAAAACAATCCAGTGCTGATCGGCGAGCCCGGCGTGGGCAAAACAGCTATCGTCGAGGGTCTCGCGCGGCGCATCGTCTCCGGCGACGTGCCCGACTTGCTGCGCGACAAGCGTGTGGTTTCACTCGATCTGGGTTCGATGCTGGCCGGCGCGAAGTTTCGCGGCGAGTTTGAAGATCGGCTCAAGGCTGTGCTGAAGGAGATCGACGAGTCGGATGGTAAGGTCATTCTCTTCATCGATGAGCTGCATACGCTGGTGGGCGCCGGCGCGGCTGAGGGCGCGATCGACGCCAGCAATATGATGAAGCCCGCCCTGGCGCGCGGCGAACTGCGGGCGATTGGCGCAACCACGCTGAACGAATACCGCAAGTACATTGAAAAGGACACGGCCCTCGAACGGCGCTTCCAGATCGTCTACGTTGGCGAGCCCAATGTCGAAGACACCATCGCCATTCTGCGCGGGCTGCGCGAGCGCTACGAAGCGCATCACAACGTCCGCATCAAGGACTCGGCGATTGTGGCCGCTGCAACGCTTTCGCATCGCTACATCTCCGACCGCTTCCTGCCGGACAAGGCCATCGATCTTGTAGACGAGGCGGCGGCTTCGCTGGCCATTCAGATCGGCTCTGTCCCGACGGAAGTGGACCAGCTGGAACGCGAGGCTACTTCGCTCGAAATCGAGCGGGCAGCGCTCAAGCGTGAGACGGATGCGAATAGCCTGACGCGGCTGGATGTGATCGAGCGCGAGCTGTCCACGCTCAAAGAACAGATCAACAGCCTGCGTGCGCGCTGGCAGCAGGAGCGTGGTGCTATTACGCGCATCAGCGAGCTGAAGAAGCAGATGGAAGCGCTGCGCTTCGAGGCCGAGGAACAGACCCGCAAAGGGCAGCTCGACCGCGCCGCGCAGATCCAATATGGAGAGCTGCCGCGCCTTGAGGCTGAGCTCGCCAAGCTGAGCCAGCAGGAGAGTGATGTTACCCATACTCGACTGCTCAAGGAAGAAGTGGACGAGGAAGACATCGCCAAAATCGTGAGCAAGTGGACGGGGATTCCCGTCTCGAAGATGCTCGAAGGCGAAGTCAAGAAGCTTGTCCAGATGGAAGAGCGGCTGCGCGAGCGCGTGGTCGGGCAGGATGCCGCGCTGACCACGGTCGCGAACGCCATCCGCCGTTCGCGAGCCGGCTTGGCTGATCCGAAGAAGCCCATCGGCAGCTTCATCTTCCTCGGTCCCACGGGCGTAGGTAAGACGGAGACGGCGCGCGCGCTGGCCGAGTTCCTCTTTGACGACGAAGCCGCCATGGTGCGCATCGACATGAGCGAGTACATGGAAAAACATGCCGTGGCTCGCTTGATCGGCGCGCCTCCGGGCTACGTCGGCTATGACGAAGGCGGCCAGCTCACAGAAGCAGTCCGCCGCCGCCCTTACTCTGTCATCCTTTTCGACGAGATCGAGAAGGCGCATCCGGATGTCTTCAACGTCCTCTTGCAGGTGATGGACGATGGCCGTCTGACTGACTCCAAAGGCCGCACCGTCGACTTCAAAAATACGGTCCTGATCATGACTTCAAACCTGGGAGCGAACCTGCTGCTGGGCGATCTGCTCAAGACCGAGCATGACTACGACAGGGCGCAAGGCGAAGTGATGCGCGTACTGCGCGAGCACTTCCGGCCGGAGTTCCTCAATCGTGTCGACGACATCGTGATCTACAAGCCGCTGGGCTCGGCGCAGATGCATCACATTCTCGAGATGCGTTTGAACGAAGTGCAGAAGCTGCTCGAAAGCCGCGCAATTTCGCTCGAACTGACAGAGCCGGCCAGCCAACTCATCCTGGCCACGGGCTCCGATGCAGCCTATGGTGCAAGACCGCTGAAGCGAGCCTTGCAGCGCATGGTGCAAGACCCAATGGCCATCAAGATCCTCAACGGCGAGATCGAACATGGCGCGCATGTGAGGATCGACGTAGACCGCGACAGCAACCAGTTGCGGTTTGAGTCGATGGGGCGCGAAGCGATGGCGTAAAGGCAGGGATTAGGGAGCAAGGAATGGGACAACTTGGCGGAGCCATCCTGATCGGATGGCTCCGCTTTTGTTTTGTCACGAATCATCTGCCTACAGCGTCTTCATATCAATGACGAAGCGGTACTTCACGTCCTGCTTCAACATGCGTTCGAAGGACTCGTTGATCTTGTTCATGGGGATGATTTCTACGTCGGCTGTAATGTTGTGCTGGCCGCAATAGTCGAGCATCTCCTGAGTCTCAGGCATGCCGCCGATGATGGAGCCGGAGAGCGCGGCGCGCTTGAAGATCAGGTTGCCGGGGTTGAGAACAGGCGGTTGATCGGGCAAGCCAACCAGAGCCATGACAGCGTCGCGTTTGAGCAATGCCGTGTAGGCGTTGAGATCATGCGGAGCTGAAACGCAGTCGAGGATGAAGTCGAAGCTGTTGGCGTGGGCCTTCATCTGGGCCTCGTCTTTGGAGAAGACGACTTCGTCGGCGCCGAGCCGCAGCGCGTCTGCGCGCTTCGATTCGTTGGTGGTGAACTGGACGACGTGGGCGCCGAAGGAATGGGCGAATTTGAGCGCCATGTGGCCGAGTCCGCCAAGGCCGACGATGCCTACTTTTTTGCCAGGGCCAGCCTTCCAGTGGCGCAGCGGCGAGTAGGTGGTGATGCCGGCGCAGAGCAGCGGCGCGACTCCCGCCGGGTCGAGATTGGCAGGCACGGTGTGGGCAAAGCGCTCGTCTACGACATAGTCGTTGGAGTAGCCGCCCATTGTGATGCGGCCATCTACGCGGTCCGGCGAAGCGTATGTGAGGGTGACGCCTTTCTCGCAGTATTGCTCTTCGCCGGCGTTGCAGCTTGCGCAGGCGCGGCAGGAGTCGACGATAACGCCGATGGCTGCGGTGTCGCCGACTTTAAACTTGGTGACGGCAGAGCCTGCGAAGGTGACTTTGCCGACGATTTCGTGGCCGGGAACCATGGGATAGATGGCGTTGCCCCACTCGTTGCGGGCCATATGCAGGTCCGAGTGGCAGACGCCACAGTAGTGGATTTCAACGGCGATGTCGGTCGGAAGCGGATTGCGGCGCTCAAAATTGAATGGGGCCAGTGGAGCGGTCTTGTCCTGTGCGGCGTAGCCTTTAGAAGATGACATGAAATGGATTCCTTTCCGAAGAAAAGTCTAACGGAAGAGGCCTGGGAGCCGCTGGTCTGGATTCACACAAGCTCTTGCCCATGTACCTTCTACGGGATGAAATGGATCGAGGATGGTCATGTTATACAAATGAGGTTTGGGGAGTAGTTCATCGATGAGAGCTGCAACGTTCGTCTGGCTGGCCACACTTCTGTTTGCCAGTAGCGTGTTTGGCCAAGTGGAAGAAAAGGAAAAAGAGCCGGTTGCCATTGTTGAAGTCGGCGCTGCAGGCGAGTGGCCGCTGAACCACGGCGGTTCCAGTTATGGGCCCAATCTGGCCGTCGAAGTGACCCCGATCAAGGAATGGCTCGAAATCGAAGCGGGCGTAACTCCCTTTTTTCGCCGAGGCGAGACGGAATGGGATACCGATCTTCTCTTCAAGAAGCCGTATACATTGTCCAAGACCGCGGAGTTTATGTTCGGTATAGGGCCGGAATGGGCGCATACGATCAAGGGTGGGAGCAGTTCCAATTCCATTGGAGGAGAGGCAGCTCTCGACTTCATGTTTTGGCCGCGGCCCAAACGAAGGCTAGGCTGGTACCTGGAACCCAGTTATGGATACGACTTTTCGAGTGGGCACCAGCAATCGATGAGTCTTTCCGCGGGCCTGCTTATCGCTATTCCATAGAGCCGAGGCGTCGCCCGGCGGCCACACGCGGAATGCTCTGATAGTCGGCAACGAAGTGGATGTCGCCGTAGCTATTGGCTTGCAGCAGTTGCTCGATTGCCGGCTGCTGGCCGTAGCCGATCTCAAGGACGAGCCAACCGCCGGGGACGAGCAGCGCATGGGCCTCGGGAATCAGACGCTGATAAATCGCGAGGCCATCCTCGCCCGCAAAGAGAGCGGCGTGCGGCTCGTGGTCGCGGACTTCGATGGAGAGCGAGTCGCGATCGGTCGCCGGAATATAAGGCGGATTCGAAGCTAGGATGTGCAAGGTCTGACCGGCGAGCGGAGCCAGCAGATCGCCCTCGAAGAATTGGATCCGGTCTTCAAGATGGTTTTGCTGGGCGTTTTCCTGGGCGATCGCGAGGGCCGGCGCGGAGGAATCGATAGCTGAGACCTGAGCCTGCGGCAACGCGTGCGCAACCGCGACGGCGATAATTCCCGAGCCGGTGCCGATATCGGCGATACGCAAGGGAGCATTGCTCCATTCACCTGCCAGGCGAATGACTTCTTCGACCAGGTGCTCGGTTTCGGGGCGAGGAATCAGCACGCCTGGACCGACGGAAAAGGGAAGGCCGAAGAATTCAGAGGAGCCGGTGATGTACTGAATGGGCTCGCCGGTCTGGCGGCGGGCGACAAGTTCGTCGTAGCCACACGTTGCGCCCGGTTCTGCTTCGTCGTCCCAATGAGCAAGCAGCCATGCTCGATCTTGACAGAGGGCATGCAGCAGAAGCGTCTCCGCATCCAGGCGCGCGCGGTCTGGATGCGGGCTTTGGAGCAGCTTTGCCTCGGCGGCCGCAACTGTTTCGCGAAGGGTCATCCGGTTACGCGGCCTTGTCGTTGTCTGCTTTGAGCTTCTGTGCCTGGTCGTCGGCGATGAGCGCGTCCACGATCGATTGCAGACGGCCGGTCATGATGATGTCGAGTTGGTGCAGGGTCAGGCCGATGCGGTGGTCGGTGAGGCGGTTCTGCGGGAAGTTGTAGGTGCGGATCTTCTCGCTGCGGTCGCCGGTACCAACCTGCTGTTTGCGCTCTTTGGCCAGGGCGTCATGCTGCTTCTGCATCTCGACTTCATAGAGGCGCGAGCGCAGGACGCGCATGGCTTTTTCGCGGTTTTTGATCTGGGATTTTTCGTCCTGGCAGCTTACCACCGTGTTGGTGGGGATATGGGTGATGCGGATGGCCGAGTAAGTCGTATTGACCGACTGGCCGCCGGGACCGGATGAGCAGAAGGTGTCGATGCGCAGATCTTTCTGCTCGACTTTGACGTCTACCTCTTCAGCCTCGGGGAGGACGGCGACGGTGATCGCGCTGGTGTGGACGCGGCCCTGGGTTTCAGTGGCCGGAACGCGCTGCACGCGGTGGACTCCGGACTCATATTTCATTTGCGAGTAGACGCGGTCGCCTTCGATGAGTGCGATAACTTCCTTGAGGCCGCCGACGGAGGACTCGGACTCGGAGAGGATTTCGATCTTCCAGCGATGTTGCTCGGCGAAGCGCTGGTACATGCGGAAAACCTCGGCGACGAAGAGCGAGGCCTCGTCGCCGCCGGTGCCGGCGCGAATTTCGAGGATGACGTTCTTTTCGTCGTTGGGATCTTTGGGCAGGAGCATGATCTTGAGCTCGGCTTCGATCTCTTCACGGCGCGGGGCCAGCTCGTCCAGTTCGGCCTGCGCCATCGCAGCCATCTCCGGGTCGGAGTCCGCGGCCATGGCCTTGGCGTCTTCGACACCCTTGGCGATCTGCTTGTACTCGCGGAATTTTTCGACGGTTTCTTCGAGATCGCGATGGGCTTTGGACGCCTTGTGCATGGCTTCTCGGTCGTTCTGGACCTCAGGCAGGGCCATCTGATTGCCCAGCTCGATGTAGCGGTCTTCCATCTGCTGCAAACGGTCAAACATTGGGATTCTCTCTTTGCTTTGGCCTTGGCGCGGATAGATGCACGCGACGGGGCCGGTTGTTGCCAGTGAATTAGATGATCGGAAATGGGCGCAGGTGCAGTGTAGGCGGCGGGAGCCGCTAGAGAAGCGCCGGGATGGGCTGGTGGAGAGCCATCGGACTACATCTATGCTACTCCGATTCTTCAGAATTAGAAATGACTCGAAGCGAAAGGGTTCACGATTTCCAGGTTATCTATTTTGTGTCCGGAGTGCATGTCTTCGGAGTAAAGGATACGGCATCCACATTGCATCGCGGAGTGAACAACCATCGCATCCCAATACCGGAAATGGTGAAACTGATGGAGGTCTATAGCTGCGAAAACATCGCTGAGATTTGGCTGAAACCGCAGCAATCGAGAGAAAAACGTAACGCGCTGCCTTGCAAGCCGAACGTCTAGATTCATCTTGCGACGTGCGTTGTAGAAGTATTCTCCAAGAACCTGCAAGGAAACGGCGCCGGTCTTTTGTGTAACGTGCTGCTCAACAAGCCTGACAGCAATTTCGCGCTTGTCCGGGTAGCGCGGATCATCTGTGTAGAGAAGAACGTTCGCGTCCAAAAATACGCTAGGATTTGCCATAGTTCTGGAAACGCTCTTCGTATATTTCATCGCGATTGAACCTGTAGTCGGGGTCAGGTGTGCCTTGTCCTGAGGTCTGCCGGAAAAAGGCAAGATCGGCTTCGAGATTGTCGTCGCCCGCGACGCTTGTGAAATAGTCGCGCACCATCTGATTGACGGATGTGCCAAGTGCCTGAGCTCGTTTCCGAACTTTGTCGAGAAGCTGCTGGTCGACAGAGAGAGTCAGGTTTGCCATATGCACAGGATATGTGCGCACGGGTTATGTGTCAAATTTGGTGGTCTTGACTTCGTGAAGTTGTCCCCGTACCCACCCTCATCGTTCTGTCGATCAGCACATGGTAGTGAACAGTGAGTGTGCGCTGTACCTTTGTGACTGTACGGAGCCTACGCTGTACATTAGGGGATCGAACCCACAGACCCTGGCTCATCAGGATCACCCAAATGCCGGATTTGCCCCCGGCGGGGCTTGTGCTCGCTTCGACAAGACGATTACCAACTACTTCACGCCAGTTCGGTCTGCCAATTCAGTTCTTGTAGCCGAGTGTCCAACTCGCGGAACTGTTTGGAGAGTTGATCTACCTGCTTTTGCAACTGCGAAATCGAGACGGTTGCTACAAACTTCACTTCCGACTTGGAATATCGGTCCTGTCGCGTGCTTGCTGCGTCAGCCACGCCGGACAGAAAATCGCGTCTCTTTCCCGCTATGTCTCGCTCGGCAATTGCATCCGATATGGTCCGCTCGCTGTCGAAGGCCGTTCGTGCATTAGTCCGGTTAATTGCGCGAATCAGGTCAAGAAGGCGGACGAAAACCCGCTCGGATTCGCTGAGCAATTCAGTAGAATCCTCCGCAGGTTGTTCGCCCTCTTGCACGCGCGCGGATCTTGCAAGCCGCTTTTTGATTTCTTCAAGTTTGGTCTGGCACTCACTCCGTTCGGCGAGCGCTTCTGCTAACTTCATACGAACTCCCTTGTAACTGTGAGTTAGTTTATATCGAATTGGGTTCGACGAAGAGAGAATAGGCATTGGGACGAAGGTTTCGCCATTTCATGGCGCTATCACCGGCAACATCAGCTTTGAGTTATGTTTCTCGTCGGCGTAGATGGTAATGGTTTGCGCTTTATAGTCTTCAGGCTTGGCGGTCATGATGTTGGGGACGAAGGTCTGGGGATTGCGGTCGTAGAGTGGGAACCAGGTGCTCTGGATTTCTACCATGACGGTGTGGCCCTTTTTGAAGACATGGTCGACACCGTGCAGGCTCCATTTGAACTCGTTGACTTCGCCGGACTTGAGCGGCTGGGGATTATCAAATCCAGTCCGGTAGCGGCCGCGGAAGATTTCCATGTTGGTCATCAGTTGGAAGCCGCGCATGGCTGGATCGGGGTCGTCGTCCGGGTAGACATCGATGAGCTTAGCCACAAAGTCGCTGTCGCTGCCAGTGGTCGAGGCAAAGATGTCGGCGACGACTTCGCCGGTGATGGTCAGGTCCTGGGACTGAACGGGCAAGCGCCAAACTGCGACGTCTTTGCGATCGGTGACAAAGCGCTGGTCTTCGACCATCCATGTGCCCCACTTCGATCCGTCGCCATAGGTGGGTTGAATGGGTCGATGGCGATAGGGTGCTGGGTTGGCCGGATCGGAAATATAACTCACTGTATTTGTGCGTGACTCTCCACAGAGCTTTCCAGAAACAATTTCATGATTCCCGCAGAGGATAAAGGCGGTGCTCTTCGCTTCTGCCGGCGGGAAGTGAGCGTAGCGCTTCCATGAGTTGGAGCCGGTCTGGAAGCTGGCTGTGTCGTCAAGATCGAAGCCCGGCTCATCCTTCAGATATTTCGCAAAGAACTTGGCTTCGATCTGCGCGCGGTACTCGTTGCCGATGGATTCGCCATATTGCAGCGCGCCGAGATGCCGCGACGCCAACGCCCAGGAGCCGTGCCGCCAAGGGCCGAGGACCAGGAAGTTCTCATGCTTGCCGTCGTGGGGTTCGAGAGTTGCGTACTCTTCCTGCGGACCATACATATCTTCCTGGTCGTAGTAGCCGCCTACGGTGAGCGTGGGCACAGTGACCTGGTTCAGGTGGTATTCCACGCCGCGAGAATGCCAGAAGCTGTCGTAGGTCGGGTGCTTGATAAAGTTAGTCCAGGTGGGCAACTCTTGCTTGACACCGGATTGCTTGACGTCTTCAGCGAAAGAGCCGCGAGAAAGGAAGTAGTCGTAGCCGTCGACACCTTTTCCGTAGTCGACGTCGGTTTCTTCCTTGCTGGATTCGAGGCCCATCGCGTAGTCGTAGCCGTAAGTCTGGCGGAAGGCTCCGTTGTGGAAGAAGTCGTCGCCCATCCAGGTGTCGATCATGGGGGCCTGCGGCGAGATGGCTTTGACCGCCGGGTGCGGGTCGATGCCGGCCATCATGGCAAGAAAGCCTGGGTAACTGGTGCCGATAACTCCGACGCGGCCGTTGTTATTAGGAACGTGCTTGAGCAGCCAGCCGATCGTGTCATAGGCGTCGGTGCTCTCGTCGATGGCTTTAGGGTTGCTGTGATCGGCCAGGGGGCGCATCATGACGAACTCGCCCTCCGACTTGAAGCGGCCACGAATGTCCGCGCCGACGTAGATGAATCCGGCGCGCGCCAACTCAGGCCGCTGCGCGAAGAAGCTTCTCTCGGAGGTGCCATCGACTCCGTAAGGCGTGCGCTGGATGAGGATCGGCAACGCGCCGGGAATGTCGGTGGGGGTCAAGATCACAACGTGCAGCTTGACTCCATCGCGAACCGGAATCATTTCTTCGCGCCGCTCGTAGTGGTGAAAGATGTGGTGGACGGCGTCGCCGGTGCGGCGAAACTCAATCGCCGGTTGATCGCGCTGGGTGATGGTCACGGTGTTGCCGGTGGACGCCAGCGAAAAGCGATAGACGGTATGGGAGTTGTCGGGAAGAGAGAATTCGGTCGGCGATTCTACTTTAAGCGCGGTGGGAATCTCGCGCTCGCTCTCTACATATAGCTTGCCGTCTTTGGTGTAGAAGCTTAGCGGAGTATCCGGGTCGGCAGCGTTGGTGTATTCCCCTGAAACGGCATCGAACTGAGCGGCACTGGGCGCGTTCTGCGCGAGGGTGGAAAGCGATAGGGGCAAAACAGTAAGAAGAATTAGAAAGAATTTCAGCAGCACGCGCCTTTGGACCTCCGGACTGGTTGCCAGAGTAGCATGGCGGCCTGCGCCCGTTCGGATGCTCGGCGGGAGTTAGTGCGAATGGCCGACGTGGCTGTGGTGATGATGATCGTGGTCAGTCTCGGCAGCCATCTCGCTGATGGGCACCACGCAGCCGTGGATGACTTCGCAGTTGATGTGTTCGAACTGGATGGTGGTGTGGTGGATGTGGAAGTTTTCGCGCGCCAGGGTGTTGATCTTGAGCAGAATGCAGTTGCTCTCGGAAGGCGGAATGTCGTCGATCTGAACGTGGCAGGCCAGGGCGTGCGACTGCGAGCCGAGGCTCCAGACGTGCAGATCGTGGACGTTGATGACGCCCTCGACGGACTCCATTCCGGCGCGAATCTTGCTGAGGGACATGCCGCGCGGCGTGCCTTCGAGCAGGATGTTGAGCGTCTCGCGCACGATGTCCGCGGAGCTCCACAGGATGAGCGCGGCGATGATGAGCGAGAGCACCGGGTCGATCCAGTTCTGGCCGGTGAAGAGGATGCCCGCGCCGCCGGCAATGACTGCGGCGGTTGAAAGCGTGTCCCCCGCCATGTGGATGAAGGCGCTGCGCATGTTGACGTCGCGGGCCACGCCCCAGAGCAGTGCGGCGATGACGCCGTTCATCACTACGCCGGCCGCGGCTACGATCATCATCAGGCGCGGCTGGACGGCGACTGGAGCGCTAAGGCGATGGACGGCCTCGACCCCGATCCAGAGCGAGATCAGGATGAGCGTGGCGGCGTTGAGGAAGGCAGCCAGAACGCCGGCGCGCTGGTAGCCGAAGGTTTTCTGGCTGGTGGGCGGCCGCGTCTGGAAGTAGACGGCGACGAAGGAAAGCGCCAGAGCCAGAAAGTCCGACATGTTGTGGCCGGCTTCGGAGAGGAGCGCGAGCGAGTGGGCGCGCAATCCGGCGACGAGGGTCAACGCCACATAGACGAGCGTCGCCAGCATCGAAAACCACAGCACTCGACTTGTCTTCTTCGCGCCGGGGCCCGCCGGTGCGGCGTGAACGTGCATAGTTCAAGTCTATTCGCGTTGGAGCGCAAACGGCAAAGGCGCTTCTACTTCGATTTCAATGACTTGAATTTGCGGACGCGGCCTTGCGCTGTGTGTCTGGTGGGGAAATCCAGATCACCGGGACGCCGTCGCGCAGGCCGCTCCAGCGCTCGGCCACCAGAATGCTGTTCTCCGGGCTGCCCGGCTGGTAGCGAATGGAGCACGGCATGCCGACTTTGATGTTGACGGGGTCCAAAATTGCGGCCAGCAGCGTGATGTCCTGCGAACACTCGTAGGTTACGCCGGAGATTTCGTACTGGTAGAGCAGCATGTCGCGCACGGCGCCGGACTCGTCTTCGGTGATCTGGAAGCTGTCCAGCAGCATGCCGTCGACGATGCGGCCAAAGTTGACCAGCATTTGCCGGCGCTCCTCTTCAAGCTCGTCGGCGGTGGGACGCTTGCGGGTCATCAGCCAGAGCGCCGCTCCCGCGGCCACCGCCACGCCGGCTGCTACGGAAACGATCTGCCACTCTCGGCCAGAGATATGGGTCATGGGATCTGGGTCATGGTCAAAGCTGGGAAGTGTGCGGCATGGAAGCGGCGACCTCTGCTGCCTCCCCGGACACCACCCAACCAGAGGATACCGCAGCGTCCCGGAGATTCGATTCCCACAGAAGGACACCTTGGCATGGCCGTTCTGTGGGTAATTGGGCTGGAATGTATTGGCGAATGGTTGCGATTTGCGGGAAATTTCGTCCAAGACGGAGAATATCTACCCCAACCACCTGACCAAACACAACCGGAGATTGATGATGAAGCGTTTTGTAGGGATTTCAACTCTGCTCTTTGCCGTGGCTTTTGCTACTGCTCTATTGGCTCAAGAACCAGTGAGCGGACAAGCCAGCACATCGGCGAGCGCGCCTGCAACGGCGGGCACGGTAACCGTGGCCTTCAACGCCGCCGTGCTGCAAACCGCCGAGGCGCAGCGCGAACTGAACGCGCTGCAGACCAAGTACGCGCCGCGACAGGCGCAGATCAAGTCGCTGAACGACGAGGTCGCGGAACTGCAGAAGCAATTGCAGGCCACCAGCGACAAACTGAGCGATGCGGAGCGGGCGAACCGCGAACAGACACTCAGCACCAAGGAAAAACAGCTTCAGCGCGATGCGGACGATTTCAAGGCTGACTCGCAGACCGACTCGCAGCAGGTCTTCCAGAATGTGGCGCAGAAGATGTACACGTTTCTACAAACCTACGCGCAGCAGCACAGCTATTCGATGGTGATCGACCGTGGCAACAACGATGCTCCCGTAATCTGGTATGTGGCGGCGAATCTGGATATTACCGATGCGCTGGTGAAGGCCTACAACGCGCAGTCAGGCGCGGCGAAGGCGGCCCCAGCGGCTCCGGCGAGCCCGCAAAAGACGCCACCTCCAGCGCCGAAGTAAGCGGCGGCCGGAGCCTCTGTTGCTATAGGCTAATCTCAAACGATGGCTGATTTTCTCCTGCGCCGATCTGGCCCGGTTGGCCGCGTGGCTCGCTTTACGCGCGGCCTCGCTTGTCTTGCACTGCTGGCTCACGCCGTTGGCGCGTGGGCTGCCGCGCCGGTGCTGGGCTACAAGGTGGTTGCCAAGTTTCCTCACTCGACGGAGAGTTACACCGAGGGATTTTTCTATCGCGACGGTATGTTTTACGAGGGCACCGGCCTTGCCGGGCACTCCAAGCTGCTGGTCACGCAGCCTGAGACCGGCAAGGTGCTGCAGAGCCTTGACCTGGCGCCCGAATACTTTGGCGAGGGCATCGTGGATTGGGGGCCGAATCTCTACGAGTGGACCTGGCAATCGCATGTCGGCTTTATCTACGACCGCTTCAGCCTGCGCAAGGTCCGCGAATTCACTTATACCGGCGAAGGCTGGGGCATGACGCGGACTGCGACGCAGATTGTCACCAGCGACGGGAGTTCGACGCTGCGCTTTCGCGATCCTGAGACCTTCAAGGAAGTGCGCCACATCGACGTGAAGGATGGGAAGCAGGCGGTCGAGCAACTGAACGAATTGGAGTACATCAAGGGCGAAATTTACGCCAATGTGTGGCACTTGGATCGCATTGCACGCATTTCACCGCAGGATGGACATGTGATCGCCTGGATCAACCTCACCGGAATTCTGCCTGACGATCAGAAGATCAATGCCGAGTCGGTGTTGAATGGGATTGCTTACGACGTGCAGCATGACCGGCTGTTTGTTACCGGGAAACAATGGCCTACTATCTTTGAGATCAAGGTCGTAGAGCCAAGCCACCCGAAGCCGCATGGTCGATAACAACTGCTCTCCCACGATTGGGGTGCGGTTCATCCGTCGCCCTTTTTCTGGAGGGACGCCTGAAGTTCGAGAATCTGAAGCTGGACCTGCTTGACTTCCTTGAGAGTGGCGACCTGGCTCTTGTAGATTTCGTAGCGCAAACTCGCCACTGCCGCGCATAGGGCCATAAAGGCGCTTATGATTTGGACCCTGAGAAGTACCCCGGCGTCCAGGTGCCAGTGATTTTGAAGCCAGAGCATCACAAAAGCCATTGCAACGTAGCCGAACAGGACTCCTTCAAATCTCGCCCAGCGCAGCGCTCTTGCATGCTCTGCCAGTAACGCGGCGGTCTGTTCACGATACGCAGTAAGGTTCTCCGGCTGCGGCAGACGCGCCAGCAAACGCTCGCGCACGCTGTCATTTTGCTTTTCCATAGTTCCCTCCACTTAAAATCTCTTTCACGGCTCGTTTTGCGTAATGGATACGGGACTTCACTGTGCCCTCAGAACACCCGACAACCTTTGCGATCTCGGCTATCGATAGGTCCTCAAGAAAATGCAGGACCAGAACCTCGCGATGCCTGAGACCGATCTGACTCAAGGCCTGATGAATCGCCGCCGCATCTTCGTCCGCGAACGACGGCTCCTCCGCCTCTTCGAAATCTTCAAGCTGAACCTTTTCGGCTAGCTCCCTGGAGCTGTTGCGACGAATTCGATCCACGGCGATTCCATGCGTGATCGTGTACAGCCACGAACGCAGGGAACCTGGATCTTTCAGCTTCCGGATGCTGCGGAACGCTCTGATCCAAACGTCTTGAAGAACGTCGAGCCCACTGTCCTGATTGCCGGTCAAGCTGGTCGCGTAGTAGAGCAGCGGCCGTTCCATCACCGCAATCAAATCCTCGAAAGCACCTGGCTCGCCAGACTGGCAGCGGAGAGCAATCCACTCGTACCGAATTCGATTTTCACTGTCCATCTGTGTTCACTACATATGTCGAAGGAAAGGGACTCGTGGTTCAATTTATTCGACAGAACCTTGCCGGTTTCCAAGCCTCGTGGTTTGTGTCGGCAGCATCCCGTCCTGCGCTATACTAGAGGTTGCGTGTCTTTTGCGCCGGCTGCATTGGCTTGGCGAAGAAATTTCCGCAAGAAGGATTGTTTCTTGGCTTCAAAAACCCCACACATCGACGCTCCCCAACGAAGAAGTTCTGAAAAGTCCAGCGATTCTGCTCCTGCTGCATCGCGCGCGGGGCGCATTCGCTCTACTACCGTGATCTGCGTGCGCCGCAATGGCTCCGTGGTCATGGCTGCGGATGGGCAGGTGACCCTGGGCGACCATGTTCTCAAACACTCGGCGAAGAAGATTCGGCGGCTCTATCAGGATCGGATTCTGGCCGGTTTTGCCGGGTCGACGGCCGATGCCTTTGCGCTCTTCAAGCGCTTCGAGGCCAAGCTGGAGCAGTTCAGCGGCAACCTGAACCGTGCCGCCGTGGAGCTGGCGACGGACTGGCGCACCGACAAAATGCTGCGCAATCTGGAGGCGCTGCTCGTGGTTGCCGATGTGGGCCAGACGCTGCTCATCTCCGGCTCGGGCGACGTGATCGATCCTGATGAGGCAATTGCCGCGATTGGTTCTGGCGGCACCTACGCCACGGCCGCGGCGCGCGCGCTGCTTGAGAACACAACGTTGAGCGCCCGCGAAGTTGCGGAGAAATCGATGAAGATTGCGGGCGAGATCTGCATCTATACCAATGACCGCATTACTATTGAAGAGCTTCATGCCGATGGTAAGACGGAGTTAGCTATGCCGGAAAAACAGGGGGAGTCGCAGGCTTAGGGCTCTCGTGCCTCCTGCAAAGCAAGTTTTCTATGGCCATTTATCTCCCAGGAACCGCTGAAGATCAGGATGTCGCGCTGGATGAGTTGACTCCGCGCGAGATCGTCGCCGAGTTGGATAAGCACGTCGTAGGGCAGCGCGCCGCCAAGCGTGCCGTGGCCATTGCGCTGCGCAACCGCACACGCCGGCAGAAGCTGCCGCCGGATATTGCCGACGACATCATGCCCAAGAACATCATCATGATCGGGCCTACTGGCGTGGGCAAGACAGAGATCGCGCGCAGGCTGGCCAAGCTGACCGATTCGCCTTTTCTCAAGGTCGAGGCCTCGAAGTTTACCGAGGTTGGATATGTGGGTCGCGACGTCGAGTCGATGATTCGCGACTTGGTTGAGATTGCCATCGACATGGTGCGCGAGGAGCGCCTGGAAGAGGTCGAAGACAAGGCGGAGATGAATGCCGAGGAGCGGCTGCTCGATCTGCTGCTGCCTCCGCCGCCTGAGGCGCAGCAGCCGGCGCAAGAGGGCCAGTTGAGCCTGCCCGGCACCGAGAGCTATCAGCGCACGCGCGAGAAGTTGCGGCAGCAGTTCCGCGAGGGCAAGCTTGACGATCGCACCGTAGAGCTGGATACGCGCGAGCGCAACCAGCCGCAGGTCGGCTTTATCAGCAGCCAGAATCTTGAAGACATGGACATGAGCCTCAAGGATCTGCTGCCTAACATCTTTGGCGGCGCGACCAAGAAGCGCAAGATGAAGGTCAATGAGGCTTTCGAGTACCTGATCCAGGAAGAAGAAAGCCGCCTCATCGATATGGACCAGGTGACCAAGGCGGCCGTCGATCGCGTGGAAACCAGCGGCATCGTCTTTCTCGACGAGATCGACAAGATCGCCGGACGCGAGGGCGGCCACGGGCCCGATGTTTCGCGTGAGGGCGTGCAGCGCGACATATTGCCAATCGTCGAAGGCACGACCGTGAACACGCGCTACGGCATGGTGCGGACGGACTTCATTTTGTTCATCGCCGCCGGTGCGTTTCATGTTTCGAAGCCTTCCGATCTGATCCCCGAGCTGCAAGGGCGCTTTCCGATTCGCGTGGAGCTGCAATCGCTTACGGTCGATGACTTTCTGCGCATCCTCACCGAGCCCAAGAGCTCGCTGACCAAGCAATGTACGGCGCTCTTGGAGACGGAAGGCGTGCGCCTTGAGTTCACGCCCGAGTCGCTGCGTGAGATGGCTGCCTTTGCCTTCCGCGTCAACGAGACTACGGAAAACATAGGCGCGCGCCGCCTGCACACCATCATGGAGCGGGTGCTCGAAGAGATCAGCTTCCTCGCGCCCGATCTGGCTCGCGTGGCCAAGGATGCCGAGCACGCGGATTCGATTGCCAAGGCGATCAAGGATGAATCGACCACGCCTCTGCCTTATCTCGAACGCGAGACACAATCCGGTCCTGAGAAGGTCTTTCTCATCACGCCCGAGTATGTGAAGCACATGGTGGCGTCGATTGTGAAGGATCAGGATCTGAGCCGTTACATACTGTAGCGCGGCTTTCCTGGCTATGGATGGGAAATGCGCGCTTCCAGCTTGCGCAGAGATTTAAGCATCTCAGCGAGCGCGGTCTTGCCGATCTCCTGTTCGAATTCACTTTGGAGTTTGTCGAAGGCGCCGATCACGCGCACAGCGCATCGCTTTCCTTGCGGTTTCAGCATCAGCAGGTAGGCGCGCGCATCCTCAGCGTCGATCTTGCGTAGCAACAAACCTTTGCCTTCGAGGGATGAGACACTGTGGCTGATATTGCCGCGCGTGGTGCCGAAGGTCTCGGCCAATTGCGAAGGCTTTACCAGCTTGGGCGCTTCAAAGAACATAGCCGCCAGAATGAGGCCTTCGAGAAAACCCAGGCCATCCGCCACCAAAACCTGCGCGGTCAGCGACTCAAAACGGCGCGCGGCCAGGTTCACCGCAAACATCGGACTTTGCTCAAGAAACGCATCGATGCGCATGGATGGGCCTTTCAGCGGGTCATTTCATTGAACCAGCGACGAGGCATGCCGCGGCTGGATGATTGATCCATTCAACTATTCAAGACAATATCAAATCAGCGTTGCGATTGCTTCGGATAGTCTTCACTATTGCTGAGAGTGTATGACAAACTTTAGAGAATCCTTTGCTGTCTTTATCCTGCTGTTGATCTCCGCTGGTGGTATGGTCAACGCACAACAGCCCACGGACCTTCCTCATCCCACGGAGACCCTGATTGTCTTGGGCTCGCCGGTTCCTGTACCACTTGCCGAGTCGCCCAGTTCCGTACTGGTTTTGCCATTGCGCGAGAATGCGCTCATGCTGTCGACGCCGCTCGATCCGCTGCGCAACGATGCGTCGATCTTTCTGGAGCAGCGCGGCAGCGGCGGCGCGCAGAGCGATCTGACGCTGCGCGGCGGCAGCTTCGAGCAGACTCTGGTGCTGCTCAACGGCTTTCGCATCAACGATAGCCAGACCTCGCACCACAACCTCGATCTACCCGTACCGATCGAAGCGATGGACTCGATCCAGGTGCTGCACGGGACCGGATCGACGCTGCATGGAGCGGATGCGCTAAGCGGCGCGGTGGACTTTATCACCGCCGCTCCTCATGCCAATATGCTGCAGCTCAACTCTGGTGTTGGCAGCTTTGGGTCGAGCGAGCAGTCGGTGCTTGCCGATCTCTCGCGGCGCAGATGGAGCAGCCGACTCACGGGCAGCCACAATCTTTCTACAGGATTCACGACGGACCGCGATTACCGCAACGAAACCGCTTCGAATGAGGACTGGTTGAGCTCGCGGCTGGGACTTACCGACTTGCTCTTTGCTGCGAGCGACAGATCGTTTGGAGCCGACCAGTTCTATGGTGACTATCCCTCGTGGGAGCGGACCAAGGGTTGGTTTGCAGGTGTCCGGCAGGAGCTTGGCAGCCATCTGCAGGCAGCCGTTGCCTATCGCCGTCATACCGATGAATACGTGCTGGTGCGGGACGATCCGGCGATCTACGAGAACAACCATATCGATGGTTCGTGGCAGGGTTCGCTGCGCTCTGTTTTTCCGCTCCAGGGCTCCTCTGTGCTGTTGATGGGAGCGGAGGCTGACGGCGATAGCATCGACAGCAACAACCTTGGCCAGCACGCGCGCAATCGCGCAGCCGGTTATATCGATATGGATCTGAACCCTGCCAAGAGTCGTTGGGGCTTATCCGCCGGGGTTCGCGAAGAGGGATTTTCAGGCGGATTGCAGACCGCTTTTGCGCCCCATCTTGCGGGCAGATACCGGATCGCGAAAACGGTGAAGCTGCGCGCAAGCGGGGGATACGGATTCCGGCTTCCAACTTATACAGACCTCTACTATTCCGACCCGACGACCATCGGCAATCCCAATCTCAAACCCGAGTCGGCGTGGAGCGGAGACGGCGGCATGGATTGGAATGTGTCTCCGCGGCTCGCGGTTTCGGTCACTGGCTTTTATTCGCGCCAGCATGACGCCATCGACTACGTGCGCGCAACGGCTTCCGATCCTTGGCAGGCAGTCAATCTCAGTGGGCTGCATTTTAGCGGGGTCGAATCTTCGTTGACGTGGATACCGGTCAAATCGCAGACCATTCGCGTTGCCTGGACAAGCCTTTATGGCGCGCAAAGCGCTCTGCACGGGTTGCAATCGGAGTATGTCTTCAACTACCCGGTCGAGAACGCGCATCTCGAATGGATATCCACTCTGCGACACGGCTTTGTGCTGCGCAATGCGCTGCAGATTGCCCAGCGCTACCAGCAGACTGCCTATCCGGTTTGGGATATGACTCTGACACATCAATCCGCGCTGGGCAAATGGGGCGAGTTGCGGCCCTACCTGCGCGCAGCCAACCTGAGCAATACCGGGTATCAAGAGATTCAGGGCGTGGCCATGCCTGGCCGTTCCTTTACCGGCGGCGTGTCGATTCGCTGGGGCGAATGAGGTCGCGTGAGTTTCCAAGAGCCGCGGCTTCTGATAATTTAATTCTCGTACCTCGCGAGTCCGCGCGTTGGATCGAATTAGCGGGCTCTACCTGCACTCTCCGGCTCTTGAGGGAATGTGGATGGAGGCGCTTCAAGAGCACACCGGGAAGGTGTGCCTGCGCCGTCCATCATGTTTCTCGCCGCAGCTTCCTTTCCCTTGATTCCACATTTGAGCGACGAGGAGAGCACAGTCATGAGTGAAACCAAAGACAATTCCGCAAACAATCGCAAGATCAACTACGTCGAGTTTGTCTCGACGGACATCGCCAGGAGCAAACACTTTTATTCCACCGCATTTGGCTGGAGTTTTGAAGACTATGGGCCGGATTACATCGCCTTTCAGGCAGCCGGAGCGGGCATTGATGGTGGCTTTCGCAAAGGCGAAGCGCAAATCGGTAGTCCTCTGGTCGTGCTGTATGCGAGTGATCTTGGGGCTACCGAAGCGGCGATAGTCGCGGCGGGAGGCAGCATCACGGTACCTACCTTCGAATTCCCCGGCGGCCGCAGGTTCCACTTCAACGATGGCGCAGGCAATGAGCTTGCCGTGTGGTCGGAGTAGGTGGTCTCCCACCCTTCAAGCTAAGAACGCTTGAAGGATGGGGCATCCAAATCATTGCTACGGTAAGAGAGTACGGTGTCAGTTCACGCGAGCGGGAAGAAAGCCCGGCTTGCTGAGCGTCAGCTCTTCCCGCACTAGTCTTAAGCCGTAAATGCAGCGATCGAACCAGCCGGCGAGGCGCCGGAACATCGGTGCCTCGTCCGCATACTCTTCAAGATCGAACTGGCTGACGATGTAGTAGCTTTCCTTGCCTACCTTCACCAGTTCTTCAAAGCTCTGCTGGCCGTGGCGGCGGCGATAAGGGTCCATCGACTCCGGGTACATGCCGGAGACGAAGAGCGCGTAGTCGCCGATGTGTTTGCGCACCGCGCGCTCGGCATCGAAGGAAGCCGCGGTGCCGTTGACCGGATCGGAAGCCTGCAGCAATTCTTCAAGCGTGCGTAGCGGCTTGCCTTCTTCGTCGCGCACTTTATAGAGCTTATCTGCCTCACTGAATTCGCAGAGCAGATGCGCCACATATTGT
>Ga0206815_1113_pt3 | contig 19911 bp, 17 predicted proteins | sample Alteio_BWOrgCont_91_FD_152864 | JGI IMG/M metagenome (GOLD analysis project Ga0206815, IMG submission 152864) | Enriched cells from forest soil in Barre Woods Harvard Forest LTER site, Petersham, Massachusetts, United States -... | ecosystem: Environmental > Terrestrial > Soil > Temperate forest >...
CTTCCGGCATTGGCACACCACTCGGTTACCGCCGAATTCAATCCCGATAAGGAATTCGTGGTCCGAGGCACTCTCACGAAAGTAGACTGGACCAACCCGCACATTTATTTGCACATGGATGTGAAGGATGACAGCGGCAAGGTAGAAGAATATTCGTTTGAAAGCGGCCCGCCAAGCGTGCTGCACCGCGCCGGACTCCGCAAGGAAGATATTAAAATCGGAGATCAGGTAACGGTCACCGCGGCGCCTGCCAAGGACGGCACCAAGACCTACGGCTGGCTGAAGATGATCAAGTACTCGGACGGACATGTGTTCGTATACAGAAACGGCTCCGAGTAACGACGACAGCTCAACAGTGACACAGTAGCTTCGGCCCTCACGGTGGAGGCAATCGGGAGGCCCGTGAGGCCGAAGAGATTTTGAGGAGGGTCGAAAAATGAAAGATCGCTTTCATTGCAAATTCGCTGCAAGTTTACTGGTGGGATGTGCGGCGTTGGCCCTGGCGTTCCTTACAACCATGCCGGCAGCTTCGGAGGATAAGGCGCCCGCCGCAAAAGCTACGTGTGTCGGATGCTCGGTGGACGGCAAGACCACACCGCGGACATCGGACGGCCACCCGGATTTGAGCGGATATTGGGGCGGACAAAATTTTGCCGGCCAGCAGTTTGAACGAAGCAATGACGGCTCGATTCTTTTTGATTTCTCGACCGCCTTTAACGATCGAAAACCATGCAGCGACGATGATGACTCTCCACGCTGCGTCGATCCTAACGAACCTCCGTACAAGCCGGAGTATCTGGCCAAGGTAAAGGAAATTTCCGCCACCGCATATGCAGGCACTACGTCTCTGGATCCGCAGATGGAATGTAAGCCGCTGGGAGTTCCGCGGGCGGGAGTTGGGCAGATGGAAGTCGTCCAGGGGCCGCAATCGATAGCAATCCTTTATGAGAGTGCGCCCTACTCGCTTTACCGCATTATTTACATGGACGGCCGCCCCCATCCTGCGGACCTCGATACGTCGTATATGGGACACTCCATCGGACACTGGGAGGGAGATGCGCTGGTCGTGGATGTCACAGGCCTCAGCGACGAAACCTGGCTGGCCAACAGGCTGAAGTACGGGAATATTCACAGCGACAAAGAGCACGTCATCGAACGCTGGACCCGCAAGGGCGACGAACTGACCTACGAAGCTACGGTGGAAGACCCCGTCATGTTCACCAAGCCCTGGGTGAATACTCCAAGAAAAGTGCAACATGCAGGACCGTCACTTTCGTCGAATGACGGAGTGCTCGAGCAAATGTGCACCAAGGAAGATAAGAATCACTTCATCACTCCAAGCTCGGCCGATTCGCCGCATTGTAACTACCGGTGCAGCGATCCTAGTAAGTGAGACTTGGTAAGTGAGACTTGGTCTGCCAGCGGCTCTAATCTGCTGGCGGCTCTAAATGGATTTCGGTTTCTTATGTACCTACTAAAAGACAAAAAAGAGAGGCAATAAAAAAGGCCGGGGAAATTTTCCCGGCCTTTTTTTGTCAAGGAGAGCGGGAATGAAGAATCGTATTCGCAGTTGTCGTATATCTGCAATCTTAGCCACTGGGATTGCGCTTGTGGCGGCTACGTTGTTCACCTCGACGCCCGCCGCTTCGCAAAGCAAAGCGCCGTCCGGGAAAGCCTCGTGCATCGGATGCTCTGTGGACGGCAAGACCACACCGCGACTGCCGGACGGACATCCCGATCTGACCGGGTATTGGAATAACGGTCAAGCTGGCGGTGCCAGCACTCGGCAGTTTGAACGAAGTAATGATGGCTCGATCCTGTTTGATTTTGGCACGAACTTTAATGGTGACGACTATGGCGGTCGCCAACCATGCGCCGCTAATGATGAAACCCCTCGCTGTCTCGATCCCAACGAACCACCATACAAGCCGGAGTACATGGCGAAAGTGAAGGAAATCGCGGCCACCGAATATGCCAACACGACGGCGCTGGACCCGCAGATGGATTGCAAACCACTGGGTGTTCCCCGCGCGGGCCTTGGCGGCATGGAAATCGTCCAGGGACCTCAATCCGTTGCTATTCTGTACGAGAGCGCTCCTTATTCGCTTTACCGCATCATTTACACCGATGGGCGCCCCCACCCAGCCGACCTCGATACGTCCTACATGGGCCATTCGATCGGCCATTGGGAAGGGGATACCCTGGTTGTGGACGTAGCCGGCCTCAGCGACGAAACGTGGCTTGGCGGAGGCGGAAGGCAGAAATATGCGACGATTCACAGTGACAAAGAGCATGTGATTGAGCGCTGGACGCGTAATGGAGATGAACTGAACTATGAGGCAACGGTGGAAGATCCAGTCATGTTCACCAAGCCCTGGGTGATCGCTCCTCGTAAGGTACGCCATGCCGGCCCGACGCTTTCATCGAATGACGGCGTGCTCGAACAGCGATGCACAGTGAACGATAAGGATCACTTCATCAAGCCCAGTGCGGATGACAAGCCGTATTGCTCTTATCGCTGCACAGACCCCACGAAATGAGCAAGTGCCACGCGAACCAGGAAGAGAGGCCGGGCAACGTCCCGGCCTCTTGTTTGGAACGTTTTTTCACAACGAGGTATTTATCAGCATTCAAGGGAGTCCTTGACAAATGAATTTGGGCGGGCCAGAATCCGCTCATTGGTTTTCGGATTTACTCTTCCTATAGGAGACGAAAAGATGAAACGTATGCGATTCAGCGCCTTGTTGCTGGGCGGGGTTGGACTGCTTGCAGCGGCCCTTCCGGCATTGGCACACCACTCGGTTACCGCCGAATTCAATCCCGATAAGGAATTCGTGGTCCGAGGCACTCTCACGAAAGTAGACTGGACCAACCCGCACATTTATTTGCACATGGATGTGAAGGATGACAGCGGCAAGGTAGAAGAATATTCGTTTGAAAGCGGCCCGCCAAGCGTGCTGCACCGCGCCGGACTCCGCAAGGAAGATATTAAAATCGGAGATCAGGTAACGGTCACCGCGGCGCCTGCCAAGGACGGCACCAAGACCTACGGCTGGCTGAAGATGATCAAGTACTCGGACGGACATGTGTTCGTATACAGAAACGGCTCCGAGTAACGACGACAGCTCAACAGTGACACAGTAGCTTCGGCCCTCACGGTGGAGGCAATCGGGAGGCCCGTGAGGGCCGAAGAGGTAGATCGCAGAGGTAGATCGTAAGGAAAAGGGAGGGTTGCGAGATGAAACATTCTAGCGGCAGAGTCACTGCAATTTTAGGAATTGGAAGTGCGCTATTGGCGATCATGTTGTTCGCTTCGACATCAGCGGTGGCGCAAGATAAAGCCCCTGCAGGAAAAGGCCCGTGCATCGGCTGCTCGACTGATGGCAAAACAACGCCGCACACAGCGGACGGACATCCCGATCTGAGCGGGTATTGGGGCGGAGGTGGGGGTGGCGGCAACAATACGCAGCAGTTTGAACGAAGCAATGACGGCTCGATTCTTTTTGATTTTTCCACCTCTTTTAATGATCGGCCACTGTGCAAGCCTGATGACGAAACCGCGCGTTGCCTTGATCCGAATGAACCCCCCTATAAGCCGGAATATATGTCCAAGGTGAGGGCAATCGCGGCAAAAGCATACGGTGGGACCACCGCGGCAGACCCGCAGATGGATTGCAAACCTCTGGGCGTTCCGCGCGCGGGGATTGGCGGCATTGAAATTGTCCAGGGACCTCAGACCGTGGCAATTCTCTACGAGAGCGCTCCTTACTCGCTTTACCGCATCATTTACACGGATGGACGTCCTCACCCTGCAGATCTCGATACGTCCTACATGGGGCATTCGATTGGTCATTGGGAAGGGGATACCTTGGTCGTGGATGTCGCTGGCCTTAGCGATGAGACATGGCTGGGCGGTGGATTAGGGACTCTAAAGTATGCGAATCTTCACAGTGACAAAGAACATGTGATCGAACGCTGGACGCGTAACGGAGATGACCTGACGTACGAAGCAACAGTGGAAGATCCGGTCATGTTCACCAAACCCTGGGTAATCACTCCTCGGAAAGTACGCCACCATGGCCCGTCCCTTACATCTAATGACGGAATCCTTGAACAACGGTGCACAGTTAACGATAAGGATCACTACATCACTCCAAGCTCGGAGGATTCACCGCACTGTAACTACCGCTGCGGTGACGCAGGCAAATAAAATAAGACGTAGCGCGACCCGTTGGATTGCGGTTCACAGATGTCTAATGGAAAGACAAAACGAAAACACAAGAAGGCCGGGGAAAACTCCCCGGCCTTTTTTTAGGGGGCAAGAAATGAAGAATCGTTCTAGCGCGTGCAGGTTGATTGCAGGTTTGCTGTTGGGAACGGCGCTGCTGGCCATGACATTGTTCGCTTCTCTCCCGGCTGCTTCGCAAAACAAGGCGTCCGCCGGGAAGGTCGCCTGCCTCGGCTGCTCGGTGGACGGCAAAACAACTCCCCGGACAGCGAACGGGCACCCCGATCTGAGCGGATACTGGAATAATGGTCAAGGAGGTGGTAACAATCGGCAATTCGAACGAAGCGGCGATGGCTCGATACTATTTGATTTCGGGGTCAATCCGAATGCTCGTTATGATCAGAAACCATGCGCCGACGATGACGAATCTGCCCGCTGCCTCGACCCTAACGAACCATCTTATAAGCCAGAGTATCAGGCAAAGATGAAGGAAATTGCCGCCACTGCATATGGCGGCAGCACAGCCCTTGACCCGCAAATGGATTGTAAGCCTCTGGGCGTTCCGCGCGCTGGAGTGGGAGCCATGGAAATCGTTCAGGGACCTCAATCCGTTGCGATTCTGTATGAGAGTGCTCCCTATTCTCTTTACCGCATTATTTATACGGATGGACGTCCCCACCCTGCCGACCTCGATACTTCCTATATGGGACATTCGATTGGCCATTGGGAGGGAGACACGCTAGTGGTGGACGTCGCTGGTCTCAGCGATGAGACATGGCTGGGTGGAGGGTTGGGTACGCTGAAGCGCGCGAATATTCACAGTGACAAAGAACACGTGATCGAGCGCTGGACACGTAATGGAGACGACCTGACGTACGAAGCGACAGTAGAGGATCCCGTGATGCTCACCAAGCCGTGGGTCATCACGCCTCGAAAGGTCAGGCACGGCGGGCCGGCGCTAACCACAAATGACGGAGTGCTTGAAGAGATGTGCACCGTGAACGACCGGAATCACTTCATCAAGCCGACTTCCGAGGACTCAATCCACTGCAACTACCGGTGTACCGATCCTACTAAGTAAGTTATGTTCCGCGCGCAATTCACGCGATTGCGCTTTCACACATCGAACACAAAAACGATACGAAACGCAATGCCAAGGCCGGGGAGAAATTCTCGGCCTTTTAATCTGAACGTGCGGACCTCAATAGGGTTCTGAATTTTGGTGGAGCCGATGGGATTCGAACCCACGACCTCCTCGATGCCATCGAGGCGCGCTCCCAACTGCGCCACGGCCCCACCGGTGAAGAAATTATGAAAAAACTGTAGCATCTCAATAGCGTAGGGTCAAACGCCAAAACGCAAGTGAGTAAGAGTGCACCGCACACCTGCAAACCAATTCTTAACAAAGCAATCTTCCATTAGAATATGTTCCCTATGGCCAAACTCACTTTTCTCGGCGCGGCAGGAACCGTCACGGGCTCAAAATATCTGGTGGAAGCCGAAGGCAAACGTCTCTTAGTGGATTGCGGTCTATTCCAGGGCCTGAAGGAATTACGCCTCCGCAATTGGAATCCACTTCCTCAAAAGCCCGAATCGTTTGACTGGTGCGTCCTGACACACGCCCATCTGGATCATACCGGCTACCTGCCTCGACTCGTTCGCGACGGATTTCACGGTCCCATTTATGCTGATAGCGCCACCATCGAATTGTGCAATATTCTGCTTCCGGATTCAGGGCACTTGCAGGATGAAGATGCTGATAATGCCAGGCGGCATGGATACAGTAAGCACGATCCCCCGCTACCTCTTTACTCAGCGACCGATGTCGCGCCCGTGCTGCAGGCGTTACGCGAAATTCCGCGTGTCGGGCCATTCACGATTTCACCGCAATTCACTGTACAGCCTCACGACGCCGGGCACATTCTTGGCTCCGCCAGCCTCGAATTGACGATCACGGAAAACGGCAAGAAGACCGTTGTCTTGTTTTCCGGCGATGTAGGCCGATACGATCAGCCGATCCTGAAGGATCCTGAAGCGCCTCCGCGCTGCGATGTGTTGCTTTGCGAATCCACTTATGGAGACCGCGATCATCCGTCCAACTCGCCCGAAGACGAACTGGCGGAGGTTATCAACCGGACTGCCAGGCGTGGCGGCGTCATCGTAATCCCGGCCTTTGCGGTGGGTCGCACGCAAACGCTCATGTACATCGTTCGGAAGCTGGAAAACGCGAACCGCATTCCACGGCTTCCTGTGTACGTGGACAGCCCCATGGCCATCAGCGTAACCGGCCTGTATATGCGGCACCACGAAGATCACGATCTGACGTTCACGAACGACGAAAAGGACGGAAACCCTCTTGACGCGCACACCGTACACTGCATGCGCTCGGTTGACGACTCCAAGAAAATTAATCTGGTAAAGACTCCGGCAATCATCATTTCCGCCAGTGGTATGGCCACCGGCGGTCGTATATTGCATCATCTCGCGCAACGCGCCCCGGACCCGCGAAACACGATCCTCCTTGCCGGATTTCAGGCGGAAGGCACGCGCGGCCGTGCTCTTGAAGATGGCGCGAAGACGATTCGTATCCATGGCTCGGACGTGCCGGTGGCTGCCGAAGTAGTTAACCTGAGACAATTTTCCGCGCACGCGGGAAAATCCGAGCTGCTGCGATGGCTCACAGGTGTCCCTTCGCCGCCGCGCCAGACGTACCTTGTGCACGGAGAGCCGGCAGCCTCGGCAGCATTGAAATCCGCGATTGAAGCTAATTTTCGGTGGCGCGTGTCCCTTCCGGCGTATCTCCAAACCGTCGACTTGAACGACTAGTCGACCATAATCTTCGGAATCACTTCAGCTTTTTGCGTGTTAACATATGGCTAGCATGTCGGCTCGGAGGATCTATGTTCTTGCGCAATGTGCTCGGTTCCCTCCTCGCAATCGTCTTTGCCGCGGTACCTTCTTTCGGTCAGGCACGACCGAATCTTCCCGCTCCTACAAGAGCCGTGTATTCCATTAACGGAAATGTCCGGGAAGATGCCAGCCAGCAGATCATTGAAAATGTTCGCGTGGACCTGAAAGGTTTTTCGGGTGGGGCGATCAACACTGCCTACACTCGTTCGAATGGGGAGTTCGAGTTCGATAACCTTTCAAACGGGGAATATTATGTTGAGGTTGTATTAGAAGGTTACGAGCCCTACCGGGATTCGGTGGTGATACAGGGTCAATCCCGGCGCGGCGTGGACGTACTTCTGCGGAAACCAATTGTGCTTGACACTGTGAAGGCTACCGGGACCATCTCCTTGCACCAACTCAGCGTTCCATCGAAAGCACACGACGAATTCGATAAGGGCATTGCCCTGTTATATGGAAAGGCCGATTATCCTGGAGCGATGAAGCAGCTTCAACGTGCCATCAAGGACTTCCCGGGCTACTACGAGGCCTATGCGGAAGAAGGCAGCACCTACGTTTTTATGGGGGATGCCGCCATGGGAGAAGCTGCTTTCCGCAAGTCAATTGAGTTGAGCCAGGGTCGCTACACGCAAGCCATTTTTCTGCTCGCTGGACTCCTGAATAACGCCAATCGCTATATGGAAGCCGAGACTTTCGCTCGTCAAGGGTTAGCCGTCGAAGCTTCTTCGTGGCGTGGCTACATCGAACTGGCTCGCGCCCTGGTTGGTCAGAAGCGTCCCGAGGATGCCGAAAAGAGCGCGATTCAATCCAGGGATCTGAAGCCTGACAATCCTCAGATCTATCTCGTCCTGGCGAACGTCCATATTCAGGAACGCGACGGCGCCGCGCTTCTGCAGGACCTCGAAGAATATTTGAAATTCATGCCCAATGGCCCCGACGCCGACCAAGCGCGCAAAACGCGGGACATGTTGCTGGCATCCCAACAAAAGGCGGAAGCCGCGCAAGATCCGCAACCCTGACTTTAAGCCGTTCAGAAATTTTCTATTGCCGTCAAAGAGCAAACCAGCGATTTATAAGAACGCCTCGGAAGTTGATCTCAAGAAGATGTCTACGCCGTGCTCGACTGGACATGCGGAACCCGCAAGGGCATGACGGCCATTTCGGTAAGGCGCAACTGCAGAACAAACATGGGCAGTGGCGCGACGCGTCCCCAGCGATTCAATTCCCAGCCGGCTCGAATGAAGTTGACTTCGGGAACCAGGGTGAGCTCCAGGACAGCTCGTGCCTCGCCGCGATAGAATTGCTGCGGCAATTTCAGGATCGGGTGAGTGCCCCAGTTTTCACCGTCCGCGGAGCCCCATATCGAAACGTCCACCGACTCCTGCTCCTTTTGATCCGTGATTTCCATGACACAAAAGAACGTGCGAGTCTGGCTCAAACGGATGTCGGCTGCGGCGCCGAATCCATTCTCTTCCACGCGCGTGCTTTGCGGGATCAATTCGAGTTCCATGGCCATCCTGTTTTCTCCCAAGTTTCGCGTTGGATTTATCAGCCTACCTGGGACGCAGCTTTGACAGCCTTTCGGTGGCTGCGATCAGCGTCGTGTCCTTCTTGCAAAATGTGAATCTTACCTGATGCGCTCCTGAAGCCGGTTTCTTGTAGAAACTCGATCCCGGAACGACCGCGACTCCGATTTTCTCCACCATGTATCGGGCAAAAGAAATATCGTCGGCAAAACCGAAATTCGAAATGTCCGTCATGATGTAATACGCGCCGGCCGGCTTGAAACAGCGGAAGCCTGCGTCGGTCAGCACCCCCAACATCCGGTCGCGCTTGGCCAAATAGCTTTCCGCCAGCCTCTGATAAAAGCTCGCGGGAAATTCCAGCGCCAGCGCGCCCGCCTGTTGTAAAGGCGCTGCGGCGCCCACGGTCATAAAGTCGTGAACTTTTCGAATCGAGCGGGAAGCCTCCGGCGGGGCAATAGCCCAGCCTACGCGCCATCCGGTCACGCTATAGGTTTTCGACATCCCGTTAATCGTGATGGTGCGGTCGCGCATGCCGTCGAGCGAAGCCATCGAGATATGCTCGGTGCCGTCATACAGGATGTGCTCGTAAATTTCGTCGGTGACCGCAAAGGCATTCCAACGCACGCAAAGGTCGCGGATAAATTCCAATTCATCCCGGGAGAACACTTTCCCTGTGGGATTGTTCGGAGTATTCAGAATAATTGCTTTCGTCTTCGGGCCGAACGCACGGGTGAGTTCCTCTCGATCGAAGCTCCAATCCGGCGTGGCAAGTTGCACGAAACGGGGAGTGGCTCCGGAAAGGATGGTGTCCGGGCCGTAATTTTCGTAATACGGCTCGAAGATGACGATTTCATCGCCGGGATTAATGATGGCCATCATGGTGGACATCATAGCTTCGGTTGAACCACAGCACACCGTTATTTCGCGTTCGGGATCAACGCGCACGCCCTGTGTGCGTTCGAACTTCCGCGCAATGGCGTCGCGTAATTCTTTCGCGCCCCAGGTAATCGCATACTGATTGATATCGTCCGCAATCGCCTGGCGCGCGGCCTCCTTGATTTCGTCGGAGGCGGCAAAATCCGGATATCCCTGTGAAAGATTGACGGCTCCGTGCTCAGCCGCGAGACGCGTCATCTCACGAATAACGGATTCAGTAAACTGTTCGGCTTTCGCCGACAACATGAGTCGCGCGGCCGTTGCCATCTGACTTGTCCCGCTCACCGGGAAACCTTCCACGCTCACTTTTTTCCTTCCTGTCCTGCGGGTCTATCTGCTTGCGCTACAACCGGGCGAGTCTTGGCCGGACGCGCTGCTACGTCAGCGCCGGTAGCGTCGTAAACCTGACGATAAACATCGGCGTTTCGGATCACGATCTGCACATACTCCCGGGTCTCGGTAAACGGAATTGATTCCACGAATTCGGCCGTCTCGAGATAATTCTGGCCCGCCGTCCATTTCTCGACGCGATCCTCGCCGGCGTTATAAGCCGCGAGGGCCGCTTCCCGTGTTCCAAATGCTTGAATAAGGTCCGCCAGATAGCGGGAACCGAGCTGCAAATTGTAACCCGGATCGCTAAGGCGTTTGCGAGCAAATTTTACTTTGAGCTGTCGCGCCAGCTTGGCTGCTGTTTTTGGCAGCACCTGCATCAGTCCGACTGCCCCTGCCCGGGATTCGGCATTCGATTCGAACGCCGACTCCTGCCGCACCAGGCCGGCGACAAGCATCGGATCGACATTGCTGCCGAGCGCGGCGCCCCGCAAACTTGATTCGTAAGGCAGGGGAAACGCCGTGTGCCAGGCCTCATCGGGAATGTCCGAAATGCGCCGCGCTTCGAGCTGCGGAAATGCCTGGCGCATGGTTACGATTCCGGCGGAGTATCTTCCTGCCGCTACCGCCGCAGTCGCTGCGTCGACCAGCAGCCTGGGCGAACGCGCCAAGGCATACGCCGCGCGATATTCAAGTTCGGCAGAGGCATCGAACGCGATAACGCTTAATGCCCTGGCCCGTTGCTGGCGCTGCTGTATCTCCGCGCTCAGCGGTATATCCATGGAGGCGAGTGGAGGCGCTGGAGGAATGATCGCGACAACTTCCGGGACATTTACTGGTGAAGCGCCAATACCGTCCGGAGCAGGCCGCAGGCGATCCGCCGCCTTTGCGCCAAAATAAGTCAAAGGAAATCGCTTTACATCTGAACTATAAAATCCTCTTGCCTGCTCCATGTTTCCAGACCGTTCACTGGAGCGCCCCAGCCAGTACAACGCGTCCTGGATGTAACTCGATGATGGATACTGGCGAATATACGCCTCCACCAAATCCACGGCCTCCGGTTTCCGTCCCAGGTAAGCGGACCAGGCTACACGCCATGCCGCGGAAGGCGCGTCCTTGCCATCCGGAAATGCGGCCACCAGGCGGGTATAGAATTCCGTGGCGTGATCGCGGTCGAGATTTACCCAATAAAAATTCCCGGCCGCGAATAATCCTTCTTCCACCCAAGGACTTTGCGGAAAGCGCCTGGCCATGTCCTCAATTTCGTCGAGCATCCTGGCCTCAAGCTTTTGCGAACGATGCTCCTGGGAGATGTAATAAAGTCGCTCGGCATCGAGTTCCGGATCGGTCAACGAAACTTCACTCAAGCGCTCGGGGTGACCCTTGGTTTGCACATCGCATTGTGCGATGCGCAGATCGGCGCGTTCATGATCGGTCCCGGATAGCTTTGGCAGGAGTGCCTCAAATTCGGAGCGCGCCTCAGGCCAGCGCTTGGCCAGAAAGAATGCTTCCGCGCGCGCCAGTTGTGTCTGCACGGGCGTTCCGGGAAATGCCTCGCCCAGAGTGGCCTGCAGAGAAGGAATTTTAATTCGCGCTGCGCCGGCTTCTTCGTTCAGCGGAAATCGGTAATAAACATCGAGGTAATCCGCGGCTGCGGATACTGGTTGCTCTCCCTTGAGCTGCGCCAGCTTCTCGCGCGTTTGCGCGCGCAACAGCAGCAGGCCTGGCTTGGAAGCCGTATTCGCATATCCGTCGAGCGCCGCCTGGGCATCTTCCACTTTGCCCAGTGACAGTGCCGTTTCGGACAGGAACGCTATCACCTGCTCGGTCATTACACTGCCCGGAAATTCACGTCGAAAACTCTCCCATTGCTCCAGCGCTCCTTGTTTTTGCCCCAACGCCAGCATGGCCTGCGCCTGCCAATACAGTGCATATTCGCGAAGCAACTTGTCGGCGAGCGACTTGCGAAACCACCCCATTGCCAGATCGTATTTCTCTTGCGAGAAATCGTAGTAGCCGAGGGCAAGTGCTGCACGCGGACCGAATTCGTTCTTGGCATTTTTCGCGGCAAACGCTGAAAGTGCACCGTAGGTGGTTGCATTGGGATCGTCGCGCAGTGCGCGGGAAAGTTGCGCCAGGTATTTCTCGCCCATCATTTCCGATGCGGTCTTCGCCGGACTTTTTTTGGCAGCCTGCCCGGTTTTCTTGGCAGGGGCCGCGGAAGATGCTGTCGGGGCGCGCTTTTTCACACCTGCAGCCGGTGCTTGTGCATGGGAAGGAAATGACGTGGCTGGAATTAACAGCGGTGCGACGATCGAGAGTGCGAGGATACGGGTACCGGCGAACTTCCCCGCTGCCGTGTTCATTCTAATGGCGCATGACCGCGGAAGGATAAGGATATTCGCCAAGCGCTTCCGGGTTTCCTCCGCCCAGAATTTCCACCATCCAATCGTAAAAGTAGTCCACCGGGTGGGAAAGGATGGGCTGGAAACGTCGATCGTATTCTTTATGAGCCTTTTCAATGTCGTCACGCAATCTTGAACACAGATCTTTGTTTTCGCGCCCGAGTCGCACGTCTTCGGGACGCAGCATCTTTATATCTTGCATCGAAACCTTGGCAACGCGATAGGCCCTTCGGTGCAATTCCTGTTGTTCGGTTGGCAACGCAGCCACATTGAACCCGGCAGGAATTTCTTGCACCGGCAGCGCGCTCTCGGCAGGCTCACCTGCCGGTTCCGGCGCGACGTCGCCCACCGATTCTTGCACATATTCAGGTCCAGAATCATACGGCTGGGCAATTTCTTCGACCGGCGCTGAATGTTGGATAGCCGGCGCCTCTTCGAAATTTGATGACACCTCTTCGAACCGGGATGGCTCCAGATGCGACGACGGAGCTGTTTCGACCACGGGTGACGAAGGATGCTCCAATACCGCGCCTCGTGTATCGCTCGCTACAACTGGTGTCACTTCTGGCGGGGCCTCGATTGCGACGTGCTCGGCCTGAGTCTCGAATCGTGATTCAGGAGCGGTCGCTGGGGCTTCGGTTACACTTTCGAGGGGACGATCGCCGGGCGCAGAAATTTCTGGAGCGGCGATCTCTGGGGATATCGCTATAGCGCGCAGCATCTCCTGCTCGGCTGGCGAACGCATGGCGGGCTGCAATGCAGCCGTCACGAATCGCGAGAGTACATCGAGGACGGCGGAAAGCGATGCAGCGGAAGCCTGCGCGCGCACCATTGGCGGCAGCGAATTGCTGGGACGGCTACTGGCGCATGCCGAAACCAGATCGCTTACCGCCCGATGCAATTCGTCGGACGTGCGCTGTATTCTTTCCAGGTTGTCACGTAGCGTTCGAGATACTGCCTGCTCGATCGCGTTCGGATCGCCCGCCATTCCCCTTGATGCCTCCACTATGTTGTTCCCATTAGGATTATTGGAACGTGCGGTAACTATTGTCAACTCCGCATCGGACAGGCGTTTCGGCCCGCGCACGTCCAAGGGCAGTTCCCTGCTGAGTTTCAGTTTGGGCGTTCGCCTCTTTGTACGGGGTGCTAAAATAGAGGAGACCAATGGGGGCGACACGGTTTCGACGGAAGCTGTCGCGACTCGAAGGCATGCCGGGCGCCACCTGCCCGCAATCGGGTGGAAAACTAGAACTGCCAACTCACAGTTGGCTTTGGCTGCCTAGCTTAAACTAGCGTAGCTACGTTTCCCCGGGCTTCGCCTACGGGCCCGGCAAGAGACGTCACACTGTAGGCTGGCCGTCAAATCTCGGTCCGTGATGCGACGGTGAGAAACGATCGGACTAGCCGGCTGCGTTTCTTGCTCATTCTGAGCGTGGCTGGCGAAACAAACCGGAATAGAGCTAAGCATGTAGGCTTCGAGCCGTAGCGCTTTTCGGACGGGGGTTCAACTCCCCCCGCCTCCACCATTTTTGCGCCTTTGTTTTCAATTGTTTACAGTCTCGTCTCTCGCTGCGTAACTTTTGCGTAACCTTCGTTGGAATTGGGGCACAGTCATTTTCTAGGAATTCCACATGACGATATGCCGACTTCCCAGGCGCTGGCACACAAACAAACCGAGAACTGGTCCGCACCCGCATCTCCATCACATAACGGTGCCATCGCGGCACTTCTCAAGCCATTCCAACGGTAACTCAGATTTATTGTCGTCAATGTAATGCTGGACGGTGTGGCGCACATCAGGGTGGTGAAGATGTCCAAGACCATGCAAAGCACAGCGTTGGGTTTCGGTGTCCGGTAGGTCGAGAATGCGATTCAGCGTTTCGAAAAGTGCATCTAGCAAAACACGCGACTCTGCGTCCAATTTCGACGCATCACCTTTGTAGGTGCCAGCCACGAACGGCCTCGGCGGCGTCCAGAAGTCATCTAGAACCAAATCCCACCACATGAAAAGGCCAGTCAAATTCAAGTCTGCTTCCGACTTGGCAATAAAGCCAGAATAGAGGCAAAACATAGAGCGAATGCACTCCAGACGGGTCGGCAGTCGAATAGACGAGTCAAAAAGCAATCCAGCCAAATGAAAGCAGGGGCCAATTATTGCCCAAATTCCTTGGTCAATCTGGGTCAATGAATACTTGGGTACAATTTCGCCAAATTCCGAAAACAGCTTGGTCATATGCGTGATTAAGACTTCTGGGGATGCGGGTATAGCCTCCTCGAATCGTTGCCCCGCAGAATCAGTATAGAAGTAATCAAATAGTTCTTTATCTGTAACAACTTTCCGGTCGAAACAAAACTTCACAAATTCGTCAAAAGTATAAGAGGACAAATCAAGATTTGTCACCTCGTACATCAATGCCTCCCGTCCATTCAGCCAACGTCGCGCAAGAGAGGGAAAATAAGACCAATAGTAAGGGTATTCGACCCACAGTGTCATTGGATGATTGCCAAGTCCCGCGAAACGACTTCGCAGGACTTGGCCGAGAGTAAACCGCGGGACGCGCTCGTCATCGTCGAATGCTCGTTAGAATTGCAGATCGGGAAGTGCGAAAACCAGAGCCATATCATTGCTCACTTGTTGTCTGGTTTTGGGGGGGACGAGCCGTTGTTAGTAGTCGGTGTGAGTGGCGGAGATTGTTCCGGCTGTGTCCCTTTGGGGAAGCGGCCCTCAACGAGGGGCACAGATGCCAATGTTGACAGAGACCCACTAATTTGAAGGTACCCAGCGAGCGCACCATAGTGTTCGATTAGGACGTTGGTGACCCACAAGGCTGCTGCGAATCGCGTAACCTTCGCGCCCTGCGTCCCTCCCCCAAACTTGATTAACCCATCCCAGGGAACCGATTCTTCAAGCTCGGCGTCGCTCAACTTCGAAAACGCTTGTTTGCAAAACTCCATGGATGACTTGAGCTGTTCGACCATTCTGTTCTTGTCCACTTGGTCGGCTACTTTTCCGAATGGTACGTGCTTCGGAGCAGCGACGCCGGAAATCTTCGAGCAGGCAAAGTCGCCGATAGAGGCGACACTCGCAATATTATTTCCGACTGCCGCTGACAGAATCCGTTGATTGTATTTATCGGCAGGAACCCACGCGGCTTCTTCGATTAGGCCGTTGGAATAGCAGTCGAGAACTTGTCTCAACCTGGAAGAAACAGGATCAGCTGCGACCGAGGGCGCGCCTTTGAGTAAGCTCGTTATCACCGGCGTGCACGCCGTCGAATTCTGCGCCCAAGCAGCTATTGGCGCTGCCAAACAGAGCACTGCCGTACAAATAGATCGGTTCATTTGTTTCTCCTTCCAGATCCAAACCCTTGAAGGATTCCCGCGCATTTAATCTGGCATTCCCGATTTGTCCTCCGATTCGTGAATTGTATGCCTCTCTTGTCCAGGACACAATGAACGTCCCGGACTGAACGCGCTTTGTTAAACTATTCAGACCATGAGCGTAATAGATGAAATCATGCAAGCGAACGAAATCTACGCGCGAACCCACAAACTGCGCCACCTTACCCCAAGTCCTGAACGTAAGCTTGCCATCCTCACCTGTATGGACACCCGACTTTCCATCCGCACCTTGGGCTTGCGGACGGAGGACGCACACATCATTCGCAACGCCGGCGGTATCGTGACGGACGATAGCCTCCGCTCCCTTCTCGTGTCTCACTATCTGTTGGGCACCGAGGAGTTCATGGTCATCAATCACACCGACTGCGGCCTGATGCGCACCACCGAACAGGATCTTCGCGCGCGAATTGAAAGCAGCACTGGAACCACGGCGATTGCTCCAGCGCACTTTTATACCTTTCAGGACCTCGACGAAAACGTCCGCCATCAATTGCAGAAGCTGCGTACCCACCCCTGGATTCCAAAGAAGGTCGCTCTGCGAGGATTCGTCTACGACGTGGTGACTGGCCGTCTGCGCGAAATCAGGAACTAAATTCAGGGATTAACTCAGATTCGGAAGCCCATGTGTGGCGGAAACGAAGGCCGTGGCCACCCGGCACGCCAGCCAAGCAAAATAGTTTCTTGAGGCTCCGCTGCCAATCTCCAACACACGACTTTCGCTTTCCTTCTCCGCTCCAGAAAAAATGTTGCCCGTTTGTGCCCTGCACGGCTTCCAGTTCTGCCACGACGAATGGAGGAAGCGGCAAAAGACCACTGTTCCAGTCTTGCTCGTAAACAGCATGAGCTTGCCGTTCATGACGCGGTCCTCGGAAAGCGTCACGACATCGCGAATCCGAAGGCCACTATATAGCAACAGTAAAATCAGTGCACGGAGGCGCTGTGTATTAGGCGGCCCGGCGAGGTGTGCCGTCCCATCGACTCGCGAGTTGACCGGCGTTGCTCATTGAAGTATTCTTCATCTCCGCTGCGCGGATGTTTCTTCGAGCGGTGCATCATGAACAACGTCCGCCGAAATTTGACTCGCATACTCGCCTCACGAAAGGACTGTCATGCCCAAAAAAATCGATCCACTCAATAAGAAGCTCTACGGTTCGGTAACCGCAATACTAACGGTGACCGACGTGAAAGCGGCAACCGCCTTTTATCAAAAGGCATTTGGCTTTGCCAAACGGGGGATCATGAATGGCCCAGACGGCAAGGCAATCCATGCCGAGCTGACGCTCCGCGGCACGACACTCATGTTGGGACCGGAAATGCCGCAGATGGGTTCCCGAAGCGCAAAAGCAATCGGCGCCTCGCCGACGAGTTTGTATCTGCTGACGGAGAACGCAGACAAGGCGGTTGCCAAGGCCGTAAAGCTAGGCGCCACGCTCAAGGGACAGGTGATGGATATGTTTTGGGGCGACCGTTGTGGAACCGTTGCTGATCCCGACGGTTACAACTGGATGGTGGCTACCCACATTGCGGAACCCACACCTAAGGAAATGCAACAGAAGATGAAGGAACAAATGGTCAGCCAACAGGCAGCCCGTGCTGCGAGTGGCTCCTGAGTAGCATTCTTCAAGCTTCACTATCTTTACTTATTCAAGACCGCTCCAGTCAGGCTGACGGGAGCGGTCAGGCATCGTGGACCTGAGATGGTAACAACCACGAGCGGCGATTCAGCCTGCGTAACCGCTGCGTAACCGCGTTCGTGTGGTTTGACCGCTTTTGACGCTTTGAGCGTTACGCAAAATCAGCAACTCTACTGATCAGCCGTATTGGAATCAAATTTTCCCGGACATTCCGGCCTGACATTTTTAGCCGCGTCAACCTCTACAAGCCTCGCCACAGTGCGTCGGCGATAGATTTTCTTCGGCCAAGCTCTCCTGGAAATATCTTGATCTTCGGTTTCTTCTTCAAGCGAAGTGGCCGCGCGACATTTGAGATCCAAAAATTAGCTTGACAGATTCTCTGTCGAGAGAGAAAATCCGCCCTCTTTTTCGCCGCCGGGACAAGGCATTCGGTTATGGCGGGCGTGTTCACGCTTTTGAACTTGAAGAGTCAATAAACCCCGGGCAATTACCTTGAAGTAAGTTGGGCAGATGACAGCTTCGTAAGTTCATTACTAGCGTTGGGTACCGACGAGGGCTTAGAAATGTTTTCTCCTTGTCCACACCGTACTCGCCCGGCGCGGCGAATGTTTGTTCTTTTCGCTCTGAGTGGCGCTCTGTTCGCGGCTGGTTGCGCGAGTGGCAGTGCCGGCACAAGTGAAACGACTCCTCCAACTACGCCTAGCCTCTCAGCTGCGGTATCCAGCCTGGCAAACATCGATCCGAACGCTACGAATGCGATGTACTCAATCACCGTCTCCGACGCCGCGGGTGCGGCTGCTACCACCGGGAGCGTGACGGTCACTGACCCTCCGACCAACTTCACCGCAACTGCGATTTCCGGGACAGGGTGGAACTGCACGCTGGCGGCCTTGACTTGCACGCGCAGCGACGCGCTGGGTGCTGGACAAAGCTATCCCCCGATTACAGTGACCGGAACCGTGACCGGGACCGTTGGCCAGACTGTGAGTATTCCGATCAGTATCTCGGGCGGCGGCCTAACAACTACCGTGAGCTCGCCGGGCTCGATCACGATTGCAGCTACCATTGGAGGCACGATCTCGGGTCTTTCCGGCACGGGGCTGGTCTTGCAGGATAATGGCGGCAACAATCTGCCGGTCACCGCGAACGGAGCTTTCACCTTCACTACCGCCATCGCCAGCGGCGGAAATTATAGCGTCACAGTTTTCGCGCAACCTTCCAGCCCGTCGCAGACCTGCGTGGTAACAAGCGGCAGCGGGCCAGTCACCAACGCCAACATCACTGGCGTACGGGTCGGCTGCACCACGAATACGAATACCTACACGATTGGCGGCACGGTGACGGGCCTTTCCGGCACGGGGCTGGTGCTGCAGGACAACGGCGGCAACAATCAACCGGTCACCGCGAACGGGGCTTTCACCTTCACTACCGCCATCGCCAGCGGTGGCAGTTATAGCGTCACAGTTCTCGCGCAGCCTTCCAGCCCGTCGCAGACCTGCGTGGTGACAAGCGGCAGCGGGCCAGTCGCCAGCGCAAATATCACCAGCGTTCAGGTTGCCTGCACCACGAACAGCTACACGATCGGCGGCACGGTGGCGGGCCTTTCCGGCACGGGGCTGGTGCTGCAGGACAATGGCGGTAACAACCTGCCGGTCACCGGGAACGGGGCCTTCACGTTCACGGCGGCGATTGCCAGTGGCGGAAGCTACAACGTCATCGTTTCTGCGCAGCCTTCCAGCCCGTCGCAGACTTGCGTGGTAACAAGCGGCAGCGGGCCTGTCACCGGCGCGAACATCACCAACGTTCAAGTCTCCTGCACCACGAATACCTACACCATCGGCGGCACGGTGTCGGGCCTTTCCGGCGCGGGGCTGGTCTTGCAGGATAATGGCGGCAACAATCTGCCGGTCAACGTGAACGGAGCCTTCACGTTCACGGCGGCGATTGCCAGTGGCGGAAGCTACAACGTCATCGTTTCTGCGCAGCCTTCCAGCCCGTCGCAGACTTGCGTGGTAACAAGCGGCAGCGGGCCTGTCACCAGCGCAAATATCTCCAGCGTTCAGCTCACCTGCACCACAAATACCTACACCATCGGTGGCACAATCTCGGGTCTCGCTGGCACGGGGCTGGTCTTGCAGGACAACGGCGGCAACAACCTGCCGGTCAACGTGAACGGAGCCTTCACGTTCACGGCGGCGATTGCCAGTGGCGGAAGCTATAACGTCATCGTTTCTGCGCAGCCTTCCAGCCCGTCGCAGAATTGCGTGGTAACAAGCGGCAGCGGGCCTGTCACCGGCGCCAACATCACCAACGTTCAAGTCTCCTGCACCACGAATACCTACACCATCGGCGGCACGATCTCCGGTCTCGCTGGCACTGGACTGGTGTTGCAAGACAACGGCGGCAACAACGTACAAATCATCGGAAACGGAGGCTTCTCAGATGGGCGCATCGCCAGCGGCGCCAGTTACAACGTCACCGTCCTTACGCAGCCCTCCAACCCCACGCAGAACTGCGTCGTCACCAATGGCAGTGGGTCA
>Ga0206815_1135_pt1 | contig 19827 bp, 22 predicted proteins | sample Alteio_BWOrgCont_91_FD_152864 | JGI IMG/M metagenome (GOLD analysis project Ga0206815, IMG submission 152864) | Enriched cells from forest soil in Barre Woods Harvard Forest LTER site, Petersham, Massachusetts, United States -... | ecosystem: Environmental > Terrestrial > Soil > Temperate forest >...
CTCATGCAATCTGGCGAATCTTCGCTGGGTGGTAACAGTAGTGTCGCAACCGTGTTATTTTCAGATGTGAGAAACTTCACAACGTTAACAGAAAAGTTAGGTCCAGAAGGCACAGTGCAATTACTCAATGAATACTTTACCCAAATGGTTGACTGTGTACAGAATGAAGGTGGCATGCTCGATAAGTTTATTGGCGATGCCATCATGGCCGTGTTCGGCATTCCCTTTGGGCATGAGGATGATCCAGACAGAGCCGTACGCGCTGCCATTGGGATGATGCGCGCCTTACGCGTCTTTAATCAAAAACGCGCAGAAAAGAAATTAATGGAAATTGATCACGGCATTGGTATTAATACAGATACTATTGTATCTGGTAATATCGGTTCAGAGAAACGCATGGATTATACGGTGATTGGTGATGGTGTAAACTTAGCCTCACGCATCGAGGGATTATGTAAACAGTATGGGGCGCATATTTTGATTAGTGAGTTTACGTTCAAAGCACTGAAGGCGACCTATCGTACACGCCAGCTTGATAAAGTCATTGTGAAAGGTAAAGCAACGCCGGCAGCTATCTATGAAGTGATTGATTTTCATGATGCCAACACATTTCCCAATCAAGTGGATGTCTTAAATCATTTTAACCAAGGCATTGAATGTTATAATGGCGCTCAATGGGATAAAGCGATTGCCTGCTTTGAAAAAGCGCTGCAAGCCAATCCACATGATAAACCATCGACAGTGTATATTGAGCGTTGTCAGGAATTGAAATTAAATCCGCCGGGAGTAGAGTGGGATGGTGTGTGGGTGATGACACATAAATAATTCATGTTATTTTTTTAGTGCTGATTATCGAAAAAAATTAAAAAAGCTTGTGATGACAGCAGTGAGCGTTTAATGCTATAGGTGAGTAACTTAGGATGAAGATATGTTAGAAACGATTGCGACTCAAGCGGAAGCTGTCATTGCTGCGATAAAAGCGAATTTACCCACCGTGTTAACGATGGTAGGTGTTTTATATCTTATTCATATTTTTAATTGGTTCGTTGGCTATCGATTAAATAATTTAGGGATTATTCCTCGCCATGCGCGCGGGTTGCTTGGTATTGTATGCGCGCCATTTTTACACGGTAATTTTAATCATTTATTTTTTAATTCCATTCCATTTGTAATTTTGACTTGCTTGGTTTTACTAAATGGCTGGGTTGCATTTATCTATGTGACTGTTGTGGTTGCTGTATTAGGTGGGTTAGCAACTTGGTTACTGGCAAGACCAGGATCACATGTGGGTGCAAGCGGTGTGATTATGGGATATTGGTCTTATTTGTTAGTGAATGCATATTATCAACCATCTTGGTTGTCATTTGTGTTAGCGGGTGTGTGTGTTTACTACTTTGGTAGTTTTATTTTTCATATTGTACCCACGTCAGAAAAATCGTCTTGGGAATCCCACTTTTTTGGATTGTTAGCGGGTTTGTTTGCAGCTTATTCTTTTCCCTATTTTACCGTCTTAGTTATGAAGGATTTTTGATTGTTTCTCGGTATATTTGGGTATATATTATTTACCTAATACCATCGTACCTCCGAATATAATCATCGATTATCGCCATCACATTTTTTATTAAATTCATCCACAAATTGCGCTAACTGCACGTGATCTAATTTATTTTTTCCCTTCACAACATAGGCAGCCAGTAAGTTGTTAAAACACGCTTGGTGAGTTCCTTGCATGGGCATCTCTGCAGTGTTGGTATTTTTTCCAAGGTCGACGTAAAGGAGTTTGAGTTTTGCTTGGACGTCTATATCATAATAAGCTTTCGCTGCACAACAAACAGCGCAAGCAGATAAATCATCATAGGCTTTTAAGTTGTGTGGGTTTTTATTTGCGAGTGCAAAAAGATCATAAGCAGTTAAATTGACACCATACCGCAAGTGATGATTTTTGTTAGTGACATCCTCGATTCCGCCATTACATCTGTCACCACCATCAATATGTTGTAGTGTCGCACTATCTTCACTCTGACGAGCATATAAATTGATAGCAGAAAAATCTCCGCTGCCGCCCGTATTGTTGAGCGTGTATATCCAATATTGATTATGGCCAGCATCCCATGCTTTGTAATAGCTGGCACCACCAGAGGGATAATCGACTGAGGTATCTTTCCAATTAAAACCATAAAATTTATCTTGATTGAGTTTTTTGTATTTTTCTGTGATGGTGTATTTTGTTTTTTCGATACCGCAATTTTTTAAGTGTATTTTATCGCTGTTATTTTCTAAGTTAGCAAAACAGAGCGGGTCTATAGGTCGCTTAGTGAAAGTGAGCGCAGGTGGATAATCTGATGGTGTTAATGCTGCAGCGTGAGCTGTGCTGAGTGTTAAGCTGAGTAACACAAAATTAGCAAATCTAAAATGTGACTGCATAAAATTTCCTTTAAATTAAAAAGGTTGGGTTTCGCAAGAGCGCTAAACCCAATGATAATAAAGTTATGCGGATTTTTCCACGTAATTTACACCACCAGATCTATTTAACATATGTTATAATATCAACTTTAGCATAATGCTGGGAGAAATATGAAAAAATTACTTAATATGATCGTCGGAATTTTTCTCTTAACCTCATTGTGTTATGCTGATGATGGCCTGAACGCGAAGGCGCAAAAATTTCTAAATGATAGCTTGCAAGATCACTCTGCACCAGGCGTTGTTATGTTAATATCCAACGATAAAGTTGGCACAGTAGTTTTTGCGGCGGGCGAATCTAATATTGAAAATCATACGCGCATGAAAGTAGATGATACTTTTCGGATCGCCAGCATGAGTAAAACATTTATTGCCGCAGCCATTTTAAAATTAGTAGATGAAGGAAAGTTAAAGATATCTGATCCAATTTCAATGTTATTGCCAAGTTCAATGGATGTTAAACGGTTACCAAATGGAGAGGCGTTAACTGTCAAGGACTTGCTGCAAATGCGAAGCGGCTTGCCAGACTATTACCAATCAGACGAATATAATGCGTTGTTTTCTGATGATAAAAATCATATCGTGACTGCGACTGAAGCCGTATCTACGATATACGACAAGAAGCCTTTGTTTTCTCCCGGGAAAAAATATAATTATTCCAATACTAATTATGTGATATTACAACTTATCATTGAAAAAGTTACCCAAAAACCGTTAGCGCAAGCATTAAACTCATTAATTATTGATCCATTGCATTTGACACACACTTATATCACAGAAGAAAAAGACTTTACCAATGCAAATGATCACAGATTAACAACACATGGATACACTTTGGATGATAATAAAAAATTTATAGATGTCACTAAAAAATACGATGGAACTGGCTTGGGAGATGGATGTGTCGTGACAGATTTATCTGATTTGCAAAAATTCCTTAAAGCATTATTAGAAGATAAAACGTTCATTTCATCTGATGGGTTAAAGCAAATGCTACATCTTGTTGATGACTATGGTCTAGGCATTTCAGCGGAAGAAACACCTTCTGGCATATATTATACGCATAATGGTGACGCCAGTGGTTATTCCGGCCAATATTATCTTGATAAGTCGAATAACTTAGTCATTATTTTAACTAATAGTGATGAAACTAAATTCATTGGTGATCTCAGTGATAACATTTATCAACAATTATAAAAAGTTATTCATACGAATTATTTTTTTATCGTTTTTTTTTGCATGGAGTATGTCTGCTCATGCTGTCATTATTCTTGATAGCACTTTTAAAAAATCGGGCTTTGCCGCCGCAGAACAATTGGCTATGCAGCCCGCATTTCAGGCGCTGATGCACTTGGAATCCGAGTTGGATGTTATTGATGGCTCAGGAGTCTGGATTGGTAACTATCGAGGGCATGGTTATGTATTAACAGCCGCGCATATGTTTGTGGGTGGCATAGAAGCGAATGGCTATACCTATGTATTAAGAAGTGGCGAGCGTTTTCAGGGCGAAAAATTATTTTTACACCCATTATACCGAAATAAAGGGAATCATGATCGCACAGGGTTTGATCTTGCTGTTGTGCAGTTAAGTAAGGAAGTAACACAAGCAGGTGCTCAACCTTTTTTGTATAGTGGAACGAAAGAGTATGGTGGATTGCTTACCTTTATGGGATATGGATATCGTGGTATTGGTTCCAAGGGTCAAATGACGATTATAGATACTAAAAATCGCGCTGCTGCGGCACAAGGTGTTGTTACTAAAGTTGTTGATGCAAAAAAAAATATTCAGCAACAAGACGATGCCGGAAATTATTTGGAAATTTGGTTACCGAAAGAAGATGGTTCGTTAAAAGATGCTCATGACGCCATTTCTACTTTTCCTAAAACATCGCTTGTTGGTTTGTTGGGTTCAGGTGATAGTGGCGGTCCTGCGTGGCTTCAGTTTAATAATGATTGGGTAATAGTAGGCATCAATTCAGATGGCACAGGAAATGCAAAGTATGGGGACTACTCTTGGTTTGCACGAATTTCGTCTGTGCAAGAATGGTTGCGATTAATGGTGCCGTCGTTAAAGTTTTGGGATAACGGAGTCAGGTAATCTCTGAGAATACATCAGATCTTTTACTTCCGGTAATAAAGATTACTGGAAATATCTCCTAGGTCTAAGGCGCGCAGTGCGTAGCCCGTATTACGCTGCGCTTCATACGGGCTACGACGGTGCTACATTTGGGATTATGCAGATTGCTTTAGTAGCACCATACAATGATTGCCTTCCGCGTCATTCAGACGTAGTGCACCTTGATAACCCGTGAATTCATCTTTGCTGACTAATGAAAAATTAACCCCATGAAAAGATTTATTTTCAATAACGGCATCTGTTGCTCTAGACATGTAAGCGTAACGATCTTTCAATCCCATAAAAAAGAAATCCGGTGTGGCTGCCAATGATATACCAGAATAGGATGCGATGGATGGTAAACCAATAAAAGGGGTTTTTATCGGGGATAAATCTATCGTAATGTTAATTGTCTTGGCTAATTGATCTAATGACATATTTTGACATTGTTCTTTTGAGTCATCCGTCAAGCGATCAAAGATAAAAGTGGTTTGTGTTGCAAGCGCTTGCGTGCATGAAACAAGTGCTAAGCTAACAAAGAGTGTTTTTAGATAAGTTTTCATTTGGACCTCAATAAAAAAGCGATTGTAGGCTGATTATTTGGAATATCAACCTAAAATTGCCTAATCCTGGTTTAAATGATATTATATTGTGCAAATTAACCGCTGTACTTGTAACAATTGCTAGCAAAAATTTCTCAGAGCTGCGTAAAAATGTTTACCTATCAATATGCACAACCCGACGCTTATCATTTCAGCTTAGACTCGATTCATTTAGCTGAGTTTGTTGCTAGTCAATTACAATCACGCTCTGATTTGGCGTCTTTACGTGTCTTGGATTTGTGCGCTGGTTGTGGCGTCATAGGCTTAGAGTTATCTTGGTATGTGCGCGCGTTAAGGCAATTTGATTTCGTTGAAGTACAAGAGACTTACACGCCCTACTTTAATAAAAATATGGCTATCGTCAATCGCCCTGAATTGCAGCTTTGCTGGCATCCCATGAATTACGATGAACTACAAGACAAACAGTGGAAAGAAAAATTTGATCTCATTGTGAGTAACCCACCCTACTTTCAGCAAGGACAAGGCATGTTGTCGCCGTCGGAATTTAAAAATCGCTGTCGATTTTTTCTAGATAGTAATTTTACGAATTTTATTTATGCAATTTCAAATTCGCTGAAGTGTGGTGGGCAAGCTTATTTTTTATTGCGACCTCTGCTGCACCATGGTACAGATTTATTTTCTGAACTGCAAAAAATACTAGTACCGATGGATTTGATAGCAAGAAAGATAACGCAGCTTCGTGGGACAGATGTGATTTTGTTAGAAAAAAATATCCGTGATTCGTTTGGCTTCTCGCATTCCTGATAAATATGCACCATGCGTCGTGCCAGGAAAGAATTTATTCGTCGCTTCACCCGCAAAGAAAATCTTGTTGTCGATTGGTTCAGCTAATGTATCATAATCCGCACCAGAAGCATTTATTGGTATATAAGAGTATGAGCCTAACGTGTAAGGATCACTTGCCCAACGAGTAATTAAATAATGCAAAGGGTCAGGAATAGGTGAGCTAACATATTGGCGTAACACCGACATAACTTCTGCCACGATTTCTTCATCCTTTTTTGTTTCAAATCGGTGTGCAATGCTGCCACCGAAAAATCCTACCAGTACAGCATGATGAAATGATCTTTCATAATTTAAAAACCAAGCGACACTGGGATAGCTTTTAGCAAGATATGTGATGATTCTGCAATCGGTCGGCCAAAATGTAGCAGGAAATTTCAGCGCAATTTTATTAAGAACCCCCATGCCTAAACGTGAAATAGCTTGTTGTTTTTTTGCAGGAAGTTCAGGCTCAAATTTTACCTTACCTGCTTTTAATATACCCAGAGGCAGCGTGACTACCACAGCATCTGCCTGAAACGTTTTTTGTTTCGTCAGAATTTCAACGCCTGTTTGATAGTATCGAATATGCGATACCGGACTATTTAATTGAATATTGATATTTTTTGCTAATCCATCCACGATGGGTTGATACCCATCTAAGATCATGTGATTACCACCTGGCAGAGGCGTTTCGTCTTTATCCCAGTTTTTGCCTGATAACTTATCAGTATCAGCGCCCGTGTAAAGTGGCAGAAATAATGAGCGCCATCGAAAAATGTCGGGTGTTAAGTGTAAATATTTTTTTGCATTATAAACAGACTGCATAGCGTCATGTAATGATATATCGACTGCTTGTAAGTTTGCGTAATCACTCGCTGCTTGCAAAAGATGTAAAAATTCCTCTGCAATAAAATCATTTTCACTACCTGTGACTAGCTGTTTTTTATTAGCAAAATAAAAACCATCTAATGGTTGGGGTTCATGATTGACAGCAAAACGCTGACATAATTCGATTACAGGATTATTTTCAATGCCATGAATAATGAATGCACCGATATCAAAAGGAAATCCAAGTGATTCATCAGTCCACGTACGGCCCCCGATTCGATCTCTGGCTTCCAGTACAGTGACGTTAAATTTATTAGATATTAATTGCTGTGCAGCAGCTAAGCCAGCTAACCCAGCGCCAATAATCACAATATGCGGTTCTTTGTTATGCATAAAATAAAAGTTCTATATATGGGAAGTTCAAAAATAACCCAGAATTAGTATTAGGTTAGATATTCTCATTTTCTACTGCTACAATCCAGCGCTTAATTATATTAAAAAATAAAAAGGCTATATGAAAAAACCTATCGAATTTCCTCGCATTGCTTTTACGATTTGTATTTTAGCGACTGCTTTCTACATGTATGAGTTTACCTTGCAAGTTTCATTAGGTGTGATGACAAATGAATTAATGCAGGATTTGAGTTTGAATGCAGCCAGTTTAGGTTTGGTATCGGCTTTTTATTTTTATGCGTATACGCCCATGCAAGTGCCAGCCGGTTTATTGCATGATCGTTTTGGACCGCGGCGTACCTTGACTATTGCCATTCTTATTTGTGCATTAGGCGCATTGTGTTTTAGTTTTAGCACGACTATTGTGCATGCTTCATTAGGCCGTTTTTTGATGGGGATTGGTTCTGCATTTTCATTTAGTGGTGCGTTGATGTTGATTGCGCGTTGGTTTCCGCCACAACATTTTGCGGTGCTATCTGGTTTTGCGCAACTGATGAGTTCGGTGGGTGCGATTGGTGGTGAAGTACCACTCGCCAAAGCGATTCATCATTGGGGTTGGCGTCATAGTATGTTGGCGTTAGGATTATTTGGGATAGCACTGGCATTGGTTGTTTGGTGGATAGTGCGCGATTTTCCAAACGAGCAACAACCAGAATCAACCGCACATCAACATCATTTAGAAACGAACATCTTATTAAAATTTAAATTATTAGTTGGTAATGCGCCTGCCTGGTGGATTGCCGCTTACTCATTTTTAATCTGGGCACCGATTGCTGCATTTGCTGGCTTGTGGGGTATCCCCTTTCTTGTTAGCGCCTATCATTTAAGTACCGAAAGCGCATCGTATGCGTGTGCTGCTATTTGGATAGGGATTGGCATTGGTTCACCACTCAGTGGCTGGATTTCCGAGCAATTGGAGCGACGCTGTGCTGTGTTGGCAACCTGTGCTGCATTAGGGATTATAGCGTCTATTAGTATTATTTATTGCACTGTCTCAATGCCGTTGCTTTATTTGATGCTGTTTTTGCTGGGATTAGCCGGTGGTGGTCAATCACTGGCGTTTTGTGTTGTACGTGATAATAGTCATCCTAAAAACATTGGTGCAGCGATCGGGTTAAACAATATGGCAACTGTGGCAGGTGGAGCGATTGTGCAACCATTGGTAGGGTACCTGCTCTATTTAAATTGGGATAACGTCATGTTGGGTAATACTCCAGTTTATAACGCAACAGATTATCGTATGGGGTTATTAATGATTCCTGTGTGTTATATGTTGGCCGCGATTGTGAGTACTTGTTGTGTGAAAGAGACGTATTGTAAGCAGCAGTATGCTTACTAATGAAGGAGTAAGATTTTTATAACTGACATTTAATCATAGAGTTACACACCTCAGGAAAATTGCCTATGTATTGCTATACTTAGTAGGGGAGTATCCAGATGAGGTAAAACTTATGCCGCAGAATAATGGTCAATTGAGTCCAGAGCAAATCGCAGCTGAGTTAAAGGTTATTGCGAAGATTCGTGCTGAACGTGAGCAGGCGGAACGTGATCTTGCAAAACAGAGAGCATCAGAACCACAAAATATGGTGCCTGTGAGTCCTTTAAGTCAGACTGAAGCACTACAGCAGGAACGTGATTTTGCAGCTCTTCGAGTTAGGCAGGATGAAGTGGATGCAGAGACAAAAAAATACGAAGCTGCGAAAGCAGCAAAAGGACAGTCAACTCCACCGACGGAGTTAGAGACTAGTCGAAAAGCAGCAGCGCAGAGAGCAGAGAAAGACAAAAGCAAGCCTATAAACATTTCCCCAGCCCGTCTTGAGGAGATTAAGCAAAGAGCTAGAGCAGAACAAATAATAAAATCACGTAGCGCTCCTAATTCACCTAATGATCCCCAACCCAAGCAGAAAGCTACCTCAAAATCTGCGCCTGTGTCACCTACGGGTAAAAGATCTTGAGTGCTTTAAGGACTTTCATGAGGGTATATAATACCAAATTTATTTTTAAGGGGTTTAACCCCAAAAGACAAAAAGATGTTACCGCCGCTGATGATCAGCATCCTCTCGAATTTGGTCATCAGCCCACTGCAATTCCAACAGATGCAATGAAAGAAAAGTTACTGGATGATTTGGTCGTGCTTGGTCTCGTTACTGCGGAGCAAAAAGAATCGGCTACTGTTGTAACGGTATGCGCACCTGAAGATAGTGCAATCGTATTATTCTGGGATCCTTTAATTTATAATATCCACTTATCCAACTTAATAAAAAAATGGTTGCTTGATAATGAAGTGGAGCATGTTATACCACATGCGCCAGATGATAATTGTATTTTTATTACGATGAAAGGTATTCAAGAAATTGATTATCTCATAAAAACCAAAGTCGCTCCGAAACTTACCAACATGAAGTAGATGTTTCGAGTATATGTTAGTATGGGGTATATTTTTTATTGCTAGGACAGGAGGTCTGAAATGAAATCCCAAATCATTACTGAGTTCGGCGATCCATCTGTTTTTCAGCTTAGCGATATCCCTAAACCTACCCTACTCCCGGGCCATGTTTTAATTAAAGTTGTTGCAACCAGTGTAAATCAAATCGATTGTAAAATTCGTAGTGGTGCAGTTGCGGCCGTCTCGCCGGTATTTCCTGCTGTGTTACAAGGTGATGTGGCGGGCATAGTTGATGCTATTGCATCGGATGTAACAAAATTTAAAGTTGGTGATGAAGTTTATGGTTGTGCGGGTGGTTTCATCGGCACAGGTGGTGCATTGGCTGAGTATATGTTGGCAGACGTGAATTTACTGGCTAAAAAACCGCATTCTCTTTCTATGTTACAAGCCGCTGCTTTACCATTAGTTGGCATTACGGCGTGGGAAGCGTTATGTCAAAAAGCGAATGTTAAATCAGGCCAGACAGTCTTGATTCACGGCGGTGTCGGCGGTGTTGGACATGTTGCTATACAGTTAGCAAAAACACGCGGTGCAATTGTTTATACGACAGTTTTAAAACCCGAAGATTTTGCATTAGCGAAATCATTTGGCGCAGATGAAGTGATTAATGCCAAAGAAGAATCTGTAGAAGCGTATGTGCAACGACTTACACAGAATAATGGTTTTGATGTTGTCTTTGATACTGTTGGTGGCCCTAATTTAGATAAATCATTTGCAGCGGCTGCACTGAATGGTGTGGTTGCAACAACGGCAGCACGATCAACACATGATTTATCCATCATGCACAGTAAGGCATTAAGCTTACATGTTGTTTTTATGTTATTGCCCATCATCAAAAATAAAGGCCGTGCGGCGCATGGTGAGATTATGTCTGCGCTGACTAAAGTAGTCGATGCCGGTAAATTGAAATTATTAATTGATCCCAAGCAATTTACGTTAGCGACAGCAGCGGATGCGCATCGCTGGTTAGAATCAGGAAAAGCACAAGGTAAGGTCGTTGTCTCAATTTAAAAAAGGAGATTTCATGAAGCGTTTATTCATATTGCTATTATTAATGCCCATGATGGTTTTTGCTGAAGATAATATGCAAAAAGCCGCTGCGACCATTTCAGAGCATTACTCTGCTCTACCAATTCAATATGATTTTGATGGCATCAAAAAAGAAAAAATCTCTGATAAAATTTTCAGACAATATGTCATGGGTTCAAAATCCATGTTAGTTAAATGGACCTTAAAGAAAGGTGCCATTATTCCACTGCATTTCCATGCAAATGAACAAATCACCTGGATTACACAAGGTTCGGTGAAAGTGTTATCGCAAGGCAAAACATTTATCGTGAAGGCTGGTGGTGTCTTGATTCTACCCCCTTATGTGCCACATCAATTTGAAGCATTGGAAGATACGATTGATATTGATGTTTTCACGCCAGTGCGAGCAGATTGGTTAACGGGTGAAGTGCCTGGGTATTTGCAGAAAAAATAACAATTCGGTGGATGCGTTGCGCCCTGAGATATCCCCACGAAGACGAAACACTCTAACGTCATTTTTTTCAATTCAATCAATAGGTTAATAGTTAATTCATTAATCATTCGCCCATCAAGCAAACACCTACATTATTGCTATACTTAAAAAATATACAATAGGGCGGTGTTATGGGCTCAAGCAGAAAGATAACCATCAATAAGGACAACACCCGAGTGTTGGACATTCGAGATCGGCCACCGATAACAAACATAGTGTTCGAAGGTGGTGGCCCAAAAGGTGTTGTTTATGTAGGCGCAGTAAAAGCTTTGGAAGCGCAAGGGGTACTAAAAAATATAAAAAATGTCGCTGGAAGCTCTGCAGGCGCTATGACAGCCGTTTTTATTGGGCTGGGTTGTTCAGCCGATCAATTTGATAGCATGTCTAAAGCAATCAATTTAGGCGAATTATTGGATCCTCCGGAAATAAGTGGTCAAGCAACATATACGGAGCGCATGGCAAAAGGCATTGTTAATTTAGCAAAAACATCGATAGCGGGTAAAGGCCCTGAAGATCGTTACATGTTCACAGGTGAAAAACTTCTCGATAAAATTCGTGAAGTGGTCGCTACTCTAGTAAAAACAGCCATTGCAAAATATCCAGATATCAATGACCTAGGCATAAAACCCGACCATATTACATTTAAAGATATTCAACGCATTTCAGAAAAACATCCTGACTTACATTTTAAAGACATTGTCATTACAGGCTCAAATTTAACAGAAAAAAAACTTGAGTTTTTCAGTGCCGACACCACACCCGATATGGAGATTGCAATGGCAACACGGATTTCCATGTCGCTCCCTGTATTTTTTAAACCGGTTACTTACAACGATAAAGTGTATGTCGATGGTGGTGCATTAAATAATTTCCCTATGGATATTTTTGATAAGGAACCGTATTTATCTCGCAATGGCAATCAAGGACACCTCCATCTAGGAGAACAAAAACAAAACCTACAAACTATCGGATTGCGGGTTGATGATGAAAAAGAAATGCAAGAGATTCTATGGAAAGCTCGTGCGAATCCAGAAGCTAGAACGTCATTGAGTATGTTGGATAAAGTAGTCGGTTTAAAAGTGGATGATGCTGCAAGAGCGATAGATAAAGCTACTTATGATAAGTATTCATTACAAACGATACAAATCTCTGATCTAGGACACAAAACCACGGATTTTGATGTGAATGAAGAAAAACGCGCAAAGATGATTGCAGAAGGAAAAAGCGCAGCTAGCGCATACCTTGATTATAATATTGGCTCAAGCATCTATGATAAATATGCTAGTTTTTCAGACATGATCGAACACCAAACTGATGCAGCGTTAGTGCAACTCTGCAAAGATTTAGCTGACCCAACGACAGAGTTTACCTTGGAAAATCATACGGATGCTGAATCTGTTACCATACGCTCTGCTTGCTTAACTATAGCAAAAAACACGTTGCAAGCACGAGAATCAAACGTAAAGGATATGTTAAAAGAGACAGAGGAAAAAGTAAAAATTGCTGGCGCATCTAAGGATAAAGCTGAATCACATAGAGCTGATATTCCATCAGAAGACAAAAATTGGCAAGATCTCGAAAAAAGCATAGAAGCAGTAAACAGAACCTATGAGAGAGTCAGATACATGGATAGAGAAATGCAAGCAGGCCGATCGGTAAAAGAAGATTATATTCAAACCTGGGGAACACTGGAGGAGCTAAAGCAACTACTTTCAGAGCAGCTTACAACCCTAGAAAATGTTACTCACACTGTTGAAGCAACACGAAAAAAACAGGATATTAATGACGGTAAGAGTTTATTCGCAGCTACTAAGCCATTATCAAATGCGATCCAGATTGACTCATCACCCCGGGCGGAAATGAATTTTTCTGTGTCCTCACCAACGCCAGACCTGCTACAGCAAGCGCCTCTTCCCTCAACTTCAGTACGGGTAAGGTAGTGATATGGCATCTTCTAGCAAAATCCTAAATGCACCTATTTTCTCACCGCAAACTGACGATGAGAAAAAAATGCTTGCTTACATTGAAGATGCGATAAAAAATCCAGATAAGATAAATGAATTAATTGAAATTACTACAACGCGTAATTTAGTCACAATATATCGCCTTTGTGAACAAAGTCCCGTATTCAAAGATTTCTGTCGCAATGATAAAAAATTAAAAGAAGCATGGAGTAACTATTTAAAAGAGAACAACTGCCCATCCATGGAAATTAAAACGCAAGATGGTAAAGAATTTGATATTTTTAATCATATTATGGGGTTGGCATTGATTGACGAATGTCTACAAACACAAAATAACAATGCTGAGCGCCAATACCTGATGTATTTAGCTTGTGAACAAGGGTTATTTAAAGCTTTATTTGTACGTTGCAAGGTAATGCTTTCCGCTATAAAACTAAGCGTTCATGGTGCAGACTATAAAAAGAAGACAGAACAGTTTCTAGAGAGTGTCAATGGGTTAGGTAATCATTACTGGGGTTATGGTTATTATAAAGCGGGCGACTTGCTATTAGAAGCATCCAATTATTTTGCTTCACTGCATCAACTTGCAATCAATAACAAAGATCCCAATGCCTATGATTTTTTGGATCGTGCTAAGGCGTTTTGCGCGGCATCCATTCAAAATTATTTGACCGCTAATTTTTTTGCGAGCAATGAATATTCGAATGTTATTTTTAGAAATATACCGGATGGCAAAACATTTCTTGATGGGATAAGAAATTTTGAAGAATGGGTTACAGAAAAAATGACATTGTTTAAAGGAATCTTAGGCCAAGCATTCGATATTGTTTACGATCAAGCTAATAAAAAGTTCAATCAAGTTATCATGCAGGAAGATATTGTTTTAGAAGAGTATAAAAATTCGTCTTTAGTGTATTCAAAGCAGGTTGCTTTCCAATATAAAAAAAGAGAAACACTTCAACCTTCTGTTAGCGCAAACCCACCAGAAAAAAAATTTTAAAAATTTTTATCCACCGATTTCTCGACCCCGCTTTTATTTGTTTCTCGCTCGCAATGACGAGTGGTGGTGACAGGAGTAGTTTCGATATGACCTAACAGTGCAGCTTTAGGATAGCTAACAATAACTGTCAGATCAAGTTCAGTTTTCTACATATTATTTTTTACGAGCTGGTTGTAATTCTTTTGCAAGTTCCATTTTATATAATTTATCTAATTTCGGTTTTGCTAAATTATAAATAGTCTCCCCCATACTGAGGCCTTGTTTTTTAGCGAGTGCTTTAATAGCAAGGTAAACATCGATTTTGATATCTAAACGACGCAACTTTAATTTTTTACGAGATTTATTTTGACGCAGTGTCAATAAACAGCGCTGCCATTTATCGGGAGTAATGTATTTATCTATCCATGCTTGTAGTGCTTCTTTGCGCTGTAATAGCGAATCTTTCTTCGAGGTGCTATCTTTCCAATTAATGATTGGCAGCGCTTTAAATGCTTCTTTTGCATCATACATGAAGCCAAGGTGTTCGATCGATTTGTTGGTAGATAGACGATTCAGCTTAATTGCATTTTGAAAATAACTATCTACCAAATGTAAATTAGCAAATGTGACACCTTTCCTTGGTCTTGGCATTGTTAAAATTCCATTTTTGAGTATAGTCACCCAGTGACTATTTAAAAAGCGGTACCACGACCACTCTTCGCAATATCATGTAGCATTAATTCCTGCAGTTTTTTAGCAATGGGACCCGGTGTGCCGTTACCGATTGTTGTATCCTCAAATTTCACCACAGGCAATACATTTAAGCCTGTGCCGGTGATGATAACTTCACGAGCAGTTTGTAACTCGTTTAAGGAAATAGCCTTTACGGCTGTTGTCATACCATGTTCGCGCGCTAATTCACAGGTTCTCACCATGGTGGTGCCTTTTAAAATAGAATCTAAAGGCGGATGTATAAGCGTGTGGTTTTGATCCACAATTAAAATATTTTCAGTGGCACTTTCGGTAATATGCCCCTCTGCATCTATGCTAATAACAAAATCCAGATTGCGATCAACGGCTTCTTTTTTCATTAACACATTAGAAAGATAATTACAGGATTTTACCTGTGCCATCCAAGATGATTTGGAAGGAATATGGCTTTTACCAATGACTGTGCCCGCCGTATATTTTTCTGGGGGAGGTGCACCGAGTTTTGTAATGATGACATACAATTGTGTATCGATGGAATCGTAAGGGTTGACAGAAAAACCACCCGGGCCGCGCGAAAGAAAAATGCGAATGATAGCATTATCTTGATTGGCTGCGCGGAGTGTTTCTAAAACAATGGCTTTTATTTTTTTAATATCAACAGGTAGTTTGAGTGCAATTTTTTCGGCAGAATTGCATAATCGATGTAAATGTTCATCCATCAAATAAACGGACCTTGCTACGGCTTTCATGGCCTCAAAAACACCATCACCACGATGAACCATGTGATCATCGATTGGTAATAGCATCATGCAGGGATCTTTGACGATGCCGCCAAACCAAGAGGAGTAAAAAGCGTAATACTCACTAAAAAAAGGGTTCTTTTGGGTTTGTAGTTTTGCAACGATTTCTTTTTCGTTAAGAATTGGGATAGTCATTTACTTCTCTTTAACAAAGCGAGATTTAAAATGAAATTATCTACTCCATGGAGATACAAATCAAGAATTGATAGAGATGGAATCTTAGTACACGATAAACAATCAATTCAGCGAGTTGTTTGCTACTCATCATTAGTAAGTTGCAGAAAAACGGGCACGGGCACGCACGCGGGCACGTTCACGATGGGTTCATTGACGTATTCGAAAGTGCTTAATAGGCAATATAATCCATCGTGGATTGCTTAACATTAGGTTGATTATCAACTAGGCCAGCCGATATAGCTAAAGAAAGTGCGATAACAGTAATGAATTTCAGATTATTTAAAAATTCCATTTTCTTAACTCCTTCGGGTAACGCTAAATGTGGTGGGTAGAAGTATAAGGTACCTCATGATTAGTAATAGATAAATCTAGGGATTACCCTATTTTAGTACAGGTTAGTACTAAAAAATCAATAAAATATTATATTTATCAATAAGATATAAAAATAATTTTTTTTGTACTACGAGAGCCTTGCCGCGCACATTCAAATGTTATACTAAGAATGTGAAAGAAATAATTACCAAATGATGGAGCGCATTATGGCTAACAAAAGCGATTTGGATCTATCTCGGTTGAGCCGTTCTGCGGGTGCTGCAAGGTATTTATCAGGTGTCAACAGTATTGCTGGTGTGAGTGCATTAATTCAGGGTCAGCCTGCATTGAGAGCCGCAATTTATGCAGCGCTCATGGTGCCAAGCGTATTTCAAGTTTACGTTAAGAATGCGGCAGACCTTCACATTGCTTTAAATATTTTTCCTGAACATGCTAGGGAAATAAGATCAGCTTTTGTTCCTCCCGTGCCTCACAACACGCCACAAAATAGCCCTCGTGGGCGTTAAAAGAAAAGCATACTTGCAAAACCACAAATAATAATTATACTTAGCTTCGAAAGCAGGTATTGAATCGAAGCCCTACAAGCAAACACTAGGAAGTCAGAGGTTGAATGTGGTGTGCATACCTTTTTATAAAAGGCAGCCTAAAACGTTCCCGAGACATCCACGTAACGAACTATGGCGTTCGATCATGCCTGCTCTTCACTCTTCTCTTTCGTTATCAATAAAGCCATTAATTTTTCTGGGTGTTGAATAATATCTTCTTTAGTTTTGCGTGATAATTGTTTAATAAATTTTTCTACTTTCATGGCGAAACGTTTATCTTTTCCTAAGTCCCACTGCTGAGCAATTTGAATAGGTTTAAAACTGCGGGTGTATTTGCATCTTCCGGTGCCGTTGATGTGTGCTTCGTAACGACGTGCTACATCATTGGTATAGCCTGTGTAGTAAGTGTCATTATCACATAGCAGCATATAAACCCAGTAGTTCACGGATTATGTTTCTCCTTGTACCATCCCCATTACCGACTGACGCGTGCGGCTCGGAAGCAAAATGCAGCTAGGTTTTACCCAGCATCTGCAAATTGAACAGCATCAATAGCATGTAATATATCAGTCGATGATTTTTCATTTACCAACGGAATTAATTCATTATACATGGTTGTTAATGTTAGTTGCCGCATTTGTTCTTGTAGTTGTTCTAGGGTTGTTAGATCTTCAATTAACATCGTGCTAGTCGATTGATTCTCGAGAGCTTCAATACGTTGATATTTATCCCGCCGTAATGTTTCATATTGACGAAGTACGGTTGGCAAGTCAGCATTTATTTTTTGTAAACAGGCTGTTAATACGTAGGCATCTTCAATAGCGAGACTTGTACCTTGCGCTAAAATAGGCCCCATTGCGTGTGCCGCATCACCGATTAATGTGACTCTGGATGTGGACCAGTGTGTCGGCGGTGAGATTGCATAAATGGGTAAATGAAAACTCTGCGCTGTCGATGCTGCCGCAATGAGTTTCTGCACATCTGTATTCCAGTTTGCGCTGAGCAATTGTAATTGTGCAAATGCATGATCCCGGTGTGCTAACATTTCAGCTGGCATTTTTACCGGTAAATACCACATAAATTTATTATCTTGCACTGGCCACACAATGCAAACCTTACCAAGCCCTAGTGTAAAATAGCTTTGTTCATTCGAAAAATGCGGAACATCTTCTGCGGCTACAATGCCACCCCACCAACAAAACCCCGTATACTGTGGCGCTAAATCGTCATTTATTATTTTTCTGACTTGAGAGTGAATACCATCTGCACCAATGATCAGATCCGCAGTCTCTTCTGTGCCATCGGTAAAAGTAACGCGTGCTTCCTGTTGATTTTCAGTGATGGATACACACATTTTGCCGAGTTGTAGGCAAGCCGCAGGTAATTCGTTTAACAACGCTTGCTGTAGATGGCTGCGCTCGATGGGCAGGATATTGCCACCAATTAAGTTTAAGAAATGGTCAGGATTCTCACTGAAAATCTTTTCCCCTTGATGATTTATAATATGGCATTGGTTAATAGGGACCCAATAGGGATCTAAACAATGCGATAAACCTAGCCAGTTGAGATAGCGGATGCCATAAGGCCACACTAAAATACCACCACCGATATTTTGTAACCGACTGGTTTTTTCATAAATTTTTACTTCAAAACCAGCACGTTGGCAGGCTAATGCGCATGTGAGCCCTGCGATCCCGGCGCCGATAATAATGACTTTCATAAAGATAATGACTCGTGGATATTTGCAAAGTGGCTATTATACGCAGAATAAGGCTTTTTTGTCAGAACTATTGCTTTTTTATGAGTCAATGCAGATAATTCACGGCAATTATATTTCTATTTGAGGACGCCATCATGTCTGCTGCCCTGTTAACGACGACGCAACAAGAAGACTATCAGAAAAATGGCTATCTTATTATTCGTGATTTTATCGCCCCTGAAATTTGTGAACATCTTATGGCGCGTGCACACCAGTTGATTGAGAACTTTAATGTGGCTGACGTGAAAACGGTTTTTTCTACACAAGACCAACGGCACGCAAAACAGTTGTATTTTTTAGATTCCGGTGATGATATTCGCTTTTTCTTTGAAGCCGGTGCATTGAGTCAGGATGGTGAATTAGTCGTAGAAAAACATAAAAGCATTAATAAAATTGGCCATGCATTACATGATCTAGATCCGGTGTTTAATACATTTAGTCGCACACATAAAATGGCGATGCTGGCTCATGATTTAGGATTGCGAAATCCGTTGTTGTTGCAATCCATGTACATTTGTAAGCAACCCCGCATCGGTGGTGAAGTCACGTGTCATCAAGATGGTACGTATTTACATACCAAAAATAAATCGGTTGTTGGATTATGGATTGCACTGGAAGATGCAACGCAAGAAAATGGTTGTCTCTGGGCTATTCCGGGTGGTCATACAACACCATTAAAATCACGTTTTACGCGTAATATGCAAGACGAAACCACGAATACCGTTTTAGATGATAGCGATTGGAATTTAGCAAACATGGTACCGTTGGAAGTGCCGCGTGGTAGTGTGATTGTCTTGCACACCCAATTACCGCACATGAGCAAAGAAAACACGTCAGCAAAATCACGTCATGCTTACACATTGCATATGATGGATGGTCATGATGAATTTTCAAATGATAACTGGATGCGACGCCCTGCTAATAAGCCCTTTACAGGATTTATTTAACATCGGCTGCTTGCTCGCGTGAGAGCGCATTGATTTCATGGTTGAGTGAAAAACTTAATACCGTTCGTATTAAGACGATACTGGCCACAATGCCAACGGAATAATAATCCGGTGCGGTAGTGGTACCAATCAAATCGGCGGCCACAATAAATTCCAGGCCTAATACTAAGTTACGGCCTAAGCGCAAACGGATGGCATTAATATCCGTGATTTTAGTGGCTATAAATTGATAGCGGATATAACGATAAAGTGCAGTGATGATGCCAGTGAGAATGACTAGTACGCCGCAGAAAGAAATACTGTGCTGAATATAAAGCAGCACTTGATGAAAGCTCGGCATGTCCATGGTGTAATTTCCTCGGTTATTTAGAAATTTTAACATAGATTCTTGTCAAG
>Ga0206815_1136_pt1 | contig 19638 bp, 18 predicted proteins | sample Alteio_BWOrgCont_91_FD_152864 | JGI IMG/M metagenome (GOLD analysis project Ga0206815, IMG submission 152864) | Enriched cells from forest soil in Barre Woods Harvard Forest LTER site, Petersham, Massachusetts, United States -... | ecosystem: Environmental > Terrestrial > Soil > Temperate forest >...
CAAATCGGGAACCGGTGCAGTGCAGCGAGAATTAGCAAAATTGACAGCTGCTGGTTTGGTGACAGTAAAGCAGGTCGGTAATCAAAAACGCTATCAAGCTAATCGTGCCGCGCCCTTTTTTTCGGAGCTGCGTGGTATTGTGCTTAAAACGTTTGGTCTGGCTGATGTAATACGAAATGCATTAACTCCATTAGCGAAACAAATTCATTTTGCATTTATCTATGGATCTATCGCAAAACAAGAAGACACAGCGAAGAGCGATATTGATTTGATGATTATCACTGATCAATTAACTTATGCTGAATTATTTCAGTTGTTAGAAAAAACAGAAGCGCAGCTGGGGCGAACAATTAACCCTACTTTTCACTCTCGATCAGAATGGTCGCAGAAATTCCATCAAAGTAATAATTTTATTACCCAGCTAATAAAACAGCCTAAAATTTTTTTGATAGGGACAGAGGATGAGCTTGCCAAGCTTGGATAATTTAGTCAAAACGGGACAATTGAAAGTTGAGCCTTTTAGTCAGCAAGAGTTTGCTGGATTAGTACGTTCAGGCCAAGCGCGTTTGAAGGATGCACTCAATGAAGCTCTTGCCATCGAGAGTCGTTTTGATTTGGCTTATAATGCAGCGCATGCATTAGCATTGGCGGCATTACGTCATCATGGTTATCGATCAAGTAATCGTTTCGTTGTTTTTCAAGTGTTGCCTCACACAGTGGGTGTTGGTCCAGAGGTGTGGCGAGTTTTGGCAAAATGCCATGATCGCCGTAATATTGCTGAATATGAGGGAGATATTGAATTTGATGATCAGCTATTGCAAGATTTGTTATCTGCAGCTCAGATATTATTGGAACAAGTTAGGTTGAAGTTTGGCTCAAATAATTTAGAAAAAATTAAGACACTCTTTGATATGTGGGCGGACAATGGCCGATCAGATGTAATGGCGGAAGGCCATACATTTTCTGTGAAAAAGATGATAGAACATTTTCCCGTTCTGTCACGCTATCGTTTTCTTGATGTGGGATGTGGAAATGGCTGGGTAGTCCGTGTTGTTTCACAAGATGATGCATGTTCACTAGCGATGGGGATAGATGTATCTCATGAAATGATTAATCTTGCATTAAATAGAGTAAACAATTCGCCAATACAAAAATTTCTATGCACTGATTTTCTCACGTTTAATGCGGATAAATCATTTGATGTATTGTTTTCCATGGAAGCATTTTATTATATTTTTCCTGTCGAGTCTGCAATCACAAAAGCATTCGATCTATTAAATACGAATGGCATTATCATTGTTGGAATGGATTTCTATCAAGAAAACAAAGACTCTCACGATTGGCCGGAAAAAGTCGGTGTGCCAATGCAATTAAAATCCATCATGGAGTGGAAAAATCTATTCATTAATGCTGGTTTTAAAAACGTTGAAGTTAATCAAATTAAAAATCCAAATGCTACGGAACTGTGGCAGCGTGATTATGGCACATTAGTCATTGCTGGAGAAAAATAATGGTTCAGTATAGGTTCAGCATTTTTCCTACATACCAGTAATAGGCTAAACGTAACTCTATGAGCTTATTGGTACACTGCAGAAGATGATTGCTTTCATTTCGGTCACTCTGTATTATCCGCGGCATGTTAAAAATCATATCGCTGGTATTACATTTCATACGTATCATAGTCATGTTTGCAAAGCCAAAAGGTGTAAAAGCACTAATGGCTGAAATATGATGCTGCGTAAACAGCTCATTCAGTTATCCAGAAAACATAAACGCATATCAAAATTATCATTTATGGATAGATTGTTTTTTGCGATTTTTGCGCATTATATTAATCCACGCCGTCTTGTCAAATCAGCTATCATTCAAGCCAGCAACCATTATTAAATTTCATAAAACACTTATCAAACAAAAATATAAGTTATTATTTTCTGCAAAAGCAAAGAGAAAACCTGGCCCTAAAGGACCATCGAAAGAGCTGATTAATTTAATCGTCGAAATGAAACAACGCGATCCACAATATGGGTATCTGCGCATTGCTACGCAAATCCAATGCCATTGAGATCAATAAGGATGTTGTTAGACGTGTATTGCAACATCATTTTAAAAAATATCCTGGAAATAGTGGAGGACCATCGTGGTTATCATTTCTAGCCAATACAAAAGATTCGTTATGGTCTGTTGATTTTTTAACTGTGAATCAATACTATTAAAATCCTATTGGGTGATGGTGCTAATGGATCAATTCGCTAGAAAAATAATAGGATTTTCGGTGTATCCAGGTGATATGAACGGGAGTGCTATTTGCTGTATGTTTAACAGAATTATCTCCATGCAGAAGTTGCCAACATATTTATCATCAGATAATGATCCATTGTTTCAGTATTATCGGTGGAAGGCAAATCTTCGAGTGCTGGATGTTAAAGAGATTAAATCCATTCCGTATACCCCAATTTCACATCCATTTGTTGAGCGACTTATTAGAAGTGTTCGTCATGAGTTGCTGGATCAAACGTTATTCTGGAATTCACTAGATTTGCAAAAGAAGCTGGATGGCTATCAAGATTATTTTAATCGGTGCAGATCGCACATGGCATTAGTAGCAAAAACGCCAGATCAAAAGGCTAATAACATGCGTGAAAAAATCATTTCAATAACGAATTATGATTGGCAGGCGTACAGCAACGGATTATTTCAACTACCGAGTGTTGCCTAATTTTGGATTTCGCCTATTACACCAATGGCATTAAAAATATGTAGTTCTTGCCCAATCTTGGCTTGTAACAGTTTTTTTATTTCCTTGAAGGTAGCTTAGATAGAATTTATAGTCGTGGAGGTAACAGGTTATTTGAGTCATCTTTATCGGTTTTTTGCAGTTGAGCTTGATCTGAATCTGATGAGGAGATAGGTTGACTGGGTGGCTGATACTGTGAGACTAGTTTAACACTGTCTTCACCTGTAAATTTAATTTTATTCACATCATTACGATAAAAGCTAAAATAGTTTGCTACTAAAAAAGCTCGACTGTTTGGAGTATATTCATCTAAATTTATTTCTTTTTTTCCATCACCTATTAATTTTTGACACTCACGAATAGCTGCAACAGGCCCTTTAATTTCTTTTAATTGTTCTGGCTGAATACCAAAAGAATGAATCAATGCTGTTGAAGAAGATGAGGCAGCAGCAACTTCAACTTGTGGAAATTGATATCCTGATTCTGTTAAAATTCTTCTTACGGCAACAACATCAACAAGTTGACCTGTTGAAGGATCCAAAGCTAATGTTTCCTCAGGGTCGGAAGAGATCTTTAAGCCACTATTTGCTACACGCGAAGCATTAAGATAATCTGATAATTGCGTTTTTAGTGAATCAGAAATCAATCCTGCATGAATCAACCAATTTGTTTGCTCCAAGCTTGCTTGAATTTTTTCGCTGGCACTGAGTGTAATTTCCAAATAAGGTTGATATTGATGATCGGCATCCAATTTCCATTGACCATGATTCTCTGTGATCGGATGTGATGCATTGAACTCATGATGCAACTGCGGAAAAGCGTGTCGAATTTGTATTGAAATTTCATAATCACGTTCGAGCTGGTTTTCAATAGAACGAGCATATGCTGCTTGCTCAAGTGCTCGTTCAACAGGATCGCCAGCTTCTTGTTGAGCTTGTCGTTGCGCAGCTTTTTCTGCTTTTCTCTTTGCAATTTCAGCAGGAGTTGGTTTTTTTGGCATAATAGCCACCTGTAATATATATTGTATATTATAGCATAGAGAAGCAAAAAATAATTCTTTGAAAAGTCAATAAGTTATTAAGTGGAAACAGGGAGGCTTTATCAGAAAGTATCCGTTTGACTAAGTGAATTTAACCGATACGTTTTTTGATGCGCATCACCGAACGCTTACTTTTATACTGTATTTTTGTGCATTCTATTCGTTGTTGCGTTAAATGTATGAATAACGCAACAATGCAAGCCTGACACCAATGGCATTATTTTGATAACAAGATTGAATTACTTTTTTAGCCTTGCTGCCAGCAACAGAGACGCCATGTGCTACAGCTGAAAATAAACTATAAGTATTCTTAGAAACTTTACGAATTCCATGGTCGGCGAAGCTTAAACACAGGGCAATATACATTGCTTTGTTATGAGAGGTTTGCTCTGTTTCGTCTGTTATACAAGCATAAGATGTATAAAGCATAAGAAAAAGTGATGCAGATTGCACTGAGGGAGCAAGCGAGTTACACTTTTTGGGAATTGCAGTGGTAAGAAAAGGAGAAAAGGTGTCAGGCTTGCGTTGTTGCGTTAAATGTATGAATAACGCAACAACGCAAGCCTGACACCAATGGCACTTCATTAATTATGGTTTGGGTGCACTAGGAACAACTGGAACTGATTCTTTGAGATGGTCTAACAAAGGATTGACTACATCTCTTAAATTAGGCTTTAAACGTAAAGCTTCTTGTAAGTCTTCAGTAGCTTTCAAGTTATCGCCCATTGCTTGATAAGCGCGACCGCGCTTGAGATAGATATCGGCATTACGCCAGTCTTTCTGAATAGCCTCATAAAAATAACGAATCTTATTATCTTCCTTTCTAGATTGAAGGGCCATATTACGATCAGAGTCAGCCCCCTGCTTATTTATCTCAATGGAACGAGTATAGTCTTGTATAGCGTTCTGATAGTCACCTTTTTGAAAATAAGCGTCGCCGCGATTAACAAAAATAAGTTCATTATCCCAACTTTGATCATCATAGGGACCCCTGCGCTTATTAATGGCCGTAGTATAATCTTGGATAGCATTATCATATTTTTCTGTAGCTTGATAGGCCATGCCACGCAATTCAAAAGACTCTGCGTTATCTTGCTTATTATATGAAATAGCCTCCGTACACTTTGTAATCACCCCTTCATTCCGACCTGCAAAATATAATTTCCAGCTCTCTTCATTGCATTGACTAACCATATATTGGGGATCGATTAAGACATTTGATAAGGCCGGATAATTTTTTAATAGTTGATCTGCTAATTTATTATTCTGAATATAAGCAAGTATTATTTCTTGATTGTGCATGTGAGCGTCTGATGTTTTATGGAATCCTGCAATTTTAGATATATCTGATGCTTTGCAGAGACCTGCGCCTATAGTAAGTAATAAAATGTGCGAGTCTTTGCTTCTATAATCAATTCCTGGATAACTAAATTGGTTACACCCTTTACCAAGAAGACCCATCAAATTAGGATTGGCCTCAAAAAAACGAATGTATTCTTCTTCTTGGCTTACTAATAAATTCTTTCCTGCTTGACGATCTGCTTGCGCCGAAGAATTTAACATTGAATGTATGTCACTATGAGGCATGTGTCTCTCCTTTCTAGATTAAAAACCCTAATATGGTTAGTATAGCTCAAGGCCTTAATTTTTAAATTATATGCAGTAGAGAGTTGTTATAAACAATAATATATTCAATTAGTTAATTGTAAAAAAATCATTGTTGTTGATATGCTCGCATGGAAAGAAGGGCCACTCAACATGGCACCGTAAAAATTAGTTATGGGTTAAAAACTGATAATCATTGATATATATATATTGATGCTGACGGCGCGAATCAAACGCGGGACCTACTGATTGCGAAGCCAAAACCGAAAATTATATAGAAGACGAGTAAAGAGCCATTGTTTTTTGAATTAATCCTTCGACACATATTCGACACGTAATTCTGAATTTTTAAACCTTGCTTGTAACCTATTTGATTTTATGGTGGGCCCACTAGGACTTGAACCTAGGACCAAAGGATTATGAGCCCGGCTATTCATAGATAACTTATTGATTAATAATCTAAAATAACCATGCGATGACCACTAACAAGTCGTAGCTGTTTATAACAGTGTCGTACTCATCCCCGCGAAATCCCCACTTGGTTTTTTATGCGCCCACCTTGAATTTTTCTCAGTTTTGGGCTACAATGTAGCACATAGGTGGAGGATTTATTTATGGCAGCAAACGCTGTTGTTCGTGCCCGTATTGATGGTGACATAAAAGAAGAAGCTACTGCTGTATTAGCAGCCATGGGTTTAACTGTATCAGATGCTTTCCGCATCATGCTTATTCGTGTTGCAAAGGAAAAGGCGCTGCCTTTTGAGCCGCTTATTCCAAATGCAGAAACCATTAAAGCAATGAAAGCTGCACGTCGTGGAAAATTAACTACGGTTAAAAATGTTAATAAGTTATTGAAAAGCTTAAAGACGGATGACGATGCGGACGATTAAATATACTGCTAAGTTTAAGAAAGATTATAAGCGTGAAGAAAAATCGGGTCATCATAGAGTTACGCTAGATACTATTTTACTTTCCATTATAAAACTTCTAGCCATGGATGGTGCGTTACAGTCGCGCTATCGTGATCATCAGTTAAGTGGTGATTGGAAAGATCATCGAGACTGTCATATAAAACCAGACTTGATTTTAATTTATAGAAAGCCAGATGATGTGACCTTAGAGCTGGTACGGCTAGGTTCGCATAGTGAGCTTGGATTATAGGTTGGTGTTGATAATGAAGTAAGCTATCAAGAAGATTGTTCGTCAGGTAATCTCTAGGTCTTTGTAGGATACCCATACAGCATAGGTAATTGTCTGTATGGGTAGATGTAAATTTAAAAATTAATATGATGCATCATTTATTTCTACTAAACCATAAGATGAAGTAGCAAAAGCGGGTTGATCATCTCTAAGTACGCTAGTGAACATGGACACGTTATATCTACCTACAGATGAGTATTTATATGTCATTGACGGTAATACATTTAATTGACTCTGGCCTCCGGCGTCAACTTCCATCCAATCAGAAACTGTTGAGCATTCGTCTTGTGAGCCATGTGTATCTGTGCATATATTGGTGTTAATTAAATAAGTATGTTTACTATTTCCCTTATTTCTGATGAATACGTAAGAGGCACCTCTAAGCTGAACCGCTTCATTGGTATAACCAGCGTTAGAATATGCGTTAGTAGAAACTATTATTTCATCTTTATCTAAAAGATGATTTTTTATTAATTTCATAAAACTATCAGATGCGTTTATATTTTTAAAACTTGCTGTGACATTGGGAGATGCTATTTCTTTGTGGTTAATCAATTTTGCGCCTGACATTTCCAATGCACTAGCCGTGTTTGCAGATAAGGAAACAACTAAACCCAGTAAAAATATTTTTTTCATAACTCACTCCATGAATAAGATTATTAATAAACTTACATCCAAAACAGTAATAATTGCATCATCATTCTAATTAGTGCATCTTCAAAGAGATATATTTGGTTTTTTTGTTATGTTGTGGGGTGCTTGTTAAATGAGGGGGTATGTAATTAAGTCGGCTGGTTTAGTTTTTGGTTTATCATCCCCGCGAAACTCCGAAAAAATCCTCTGCTCCTGGAGAACGAATTTAAAATCTAATGCTAACATATTGGTTTTATTATAAAAATTTTGGTGGGCCCACTAGGACTTGAACCTAGGACCAAAGGATTATGAGCCCGGCTATTCATTATTAACTATTTGATTAATATACCAAAATAACCATGCGACGACCACTAACAAGTCGTAGCTGTTTATAACAGTGTCGTACTCATCCCCGCGAAATCCCCACTGTATTTGAAAGAAGCAAAAGAGTTACAGGTTGGCGGTATGAATTGACGTCGTGAGTTGTTTGTATACAATGACCGCACTAAAGACTTTAAATGGGCATCTAGCTATGTTTCGCAACAACGAAGACCTAACAAGCGATTGGGAAGAGATCTCAAAGGAAGAAGCAAGCACGCATACTGCGGATGATCCCTCAGATGATTGGATAGACGTACCCGCCGATGAAGAACGGCCACTGATTACAAATACCTATTTCCCGAAGACACCTAAATATATTTTATGTTTCCGCGGCGCTAATCATCCGCATGATGCGTTAAGAGATGGAATACAGCCGCGTCAAATTGGGCCCATCCAATATGAGTTTGGTGCGATCCAAACCATGACCGCCATCCCAGTCGCACCTTTGTTAGAAGTTGCAGCCTATTTTCCAGAAGGCCTCCTGGGCTTCACAACAATTGATGTGATGCTGATTCCCCTGCCGGAGGAAAATGATGAAATATTCAAAAGCCGCATTGAAAACGCAGCTACCAAGATCAATGAAAGCAATGCCACGTTTGTGAATACGTCTTCTTGCCAAAAATTAGATGAAATTGCTACTGTCAGTTCTGATGAACATGCCTACAAACTTTCCGGTGTCATCTGGTCACATGAATTAGCCTCTCATGGCATCAACAGAGAAAACATTGTTGCCACCATGAAATGCGAAAGAAGTATAGGGAATTTTCAGGTGACTGACCTCACTTGGCAAGATGAGTCTGTTGTGAATCCAGACTTTGTTCATCTTGGTTATAAAAAACGACTTGAAACGTATCTGGAAAATTTTTTGAATAAAAAAACCAGTTTTTTTAATAACTGTGATATTCGTTTACCTTCAAAATCCTATAAGGGTTTTTTTGCGAAAGGAAAAAATTATGCGGCTGTACATGCCGATGGTTTATATCAACATTACCTCAGCATGGTTCAGTCTTATTGTGATGATAATAAAATCTATTTAAGACATGGCGACAATATTCGTTTAATGGATCAATATCAAGATCCGCATTTTGATGTCACTGAATTTTGCAAAACTTTACAAGCAACCGATGTTTATCTTAAAGCATTTAAACAATATTGCGATCAATTTGACGGCGACTTTAGTGTTGACAATTCCTCAGATTTAGAACAGTTGATGTTATTACAAGATATATCTCACCCTGATCAAGTCAATGATGAAACCAAAAAATTTCTCGCTAAAGATTTTTGCATGAGAAAAATTTCAGCCTATGCTGACGAAGCAGAAGCAGCATATCAAGCATTTATTGCTCCGCAATCAACCGAAGAAAAGTTATCACAGATCCGCTTTAATGATCTTAATGCATTATTTCGAGATGCAAGCCTGAATATTATAGCTATATTAAATATTACATCCAATATGACTAATTCAGAACGAACAAAAATATTAGCGCGCCAAGCGGGAATTAATCCTGCTCTTGATCGAGAGCAATTTTTATCACTGACCACATTACAATGCCCGCAAATCTATCCTAGCTGGTATGACTTGGCTGATGATCAAAAAATTATTTTCCCTTTTGCCTTTTTAAAAAATAGCGACCTGATGACAATGCTATTTACCGAAGGGGGAAATAATATGTTTTCCACTTTGCAAACGAAAATCAAAGCAGGTGCTATCACAGAAGAGCAATATACGTTATGGCTACTGCGCTGGATTGTGGAAATCGCAGTGTTTATGAACAAGGAACCAACTGGTTCTGTCTTTCTCACACAACGCGTTGCTGAAAGTATTTTTGCATTGAAACAAGAATTAGATAAGTTGTGGAATAATTCAGAACACGATGTTTTAGATGCTTATCTACAAGTTCGCCAAACATGGCTAGGAGTGGATAATCGCTTCTTAGCGCATATCGGTGCATTATTGCAATTTTATAAAAATGACGAAGGTGTGATCTTGCAACAATGGTTTGATGCTTTAACGCCTAGTCAACGCTGTGATTACACAGAGACATATCAAAAATTTGTTCAAACAACCCAGCAAACACCGAAGCAATCTTTGGAAATGTTAAACGCATTGCTTGCAGCGAATTGCAGCGTGCAAGAAGCTTGCGCGATTTACAGTATGATTAGCACACAAGCGTATACGCTCTATTTCAGCAACACGACTGATTCGCCATTGTCATTTCAGGCATTATGCACAGAGGAAAATATTGGTTTGTGTGTAGCAGCCTATAGAGCTTCTAAAAATGTTCCTGCGCTTCAGCTCAACAAACAAGGTGAGGTTGTTTTCAAAGAAACACCTGGCATCTTGAATCGTCTTAGCATCAGATAACTCTTACCAAGTGGCATTCTTAAAAAATTTGGTGAGCAGCCTAATCTGCGTGTCCGCGCGAATTTTTGTTTAGCCAACTATTCCCACGGTGGTGGTAACTCACACATTCTACTTCCAGAATCACGTCAGAAAATCAAAGCACCTGTTGTGAGTTTAGAAAAAGAGAATGATTTGAAAGAAAACGACTTTGAGTCGTCTCAAAAAGCTAAAAAGAAAAGTGGGGTGACTGACGAAGGCGGTAGATTGTAAGTATAATCCCCGCGACACTCCGAAAAACATCCTCTGCTCCTGGAAATGAATTTGAAATTTAACGCTAACCAATTGGTTTCATTGAAAAATTTTTGTTGGCCACTAGGGCTCGAACCCCGTCTAGGAGCATGACGGGGCAGGCTCTAGGACCAAAGGATTATGAGCCCGGCCATTCATTATTAACTATTTGATTAATATAATAAAATAACCATGCGACGACCACTAACAAGTCGTAGTTATTTATAACAGTGTCGTACTCATCCCCACGCAATCCCCACTATGATTTTCAGCCACTTCTTGCATATAACAACACTAGCTAGTACCCAATTCTTTTGGCATTATGTTGCGATTAAAAATTTGAATCGCTTTTAAGTTGTACGTGGTAAATGGGATGGTTTATACTATGTATAACAACACCCGTCACGCCTCTTAATATGCGCACCAGGACGGGTTTTTTATGCCAGAAAATTATAGTAAGCCCGCGCTATCAATTGATAAGCAAATCACATTGCTAGAATCCCGTGGACTTATCATTCCGAATAAAAGTAAAGCGCATCATTTTCTCCAATTTGTTAGTTATTACAGACTTAGCGGTTACACCATTGTTTTTGAAGAAAGGATAAATGGAAAGCGTGCCCATCAGTTTAAAAGTGGTGCTACATTTGAAGATATAATTAACCTATACAATTTTGACCGCCACCTTCGTATGTTAGTAATGGACGCAATGGAGAGAATTGAAGTTGCAGTGCGAGCACAAATTTGTTTAACCATGGCTTTGACTTATAAAGACAGTCATTGGTATTTAAGGCGAGATGTATTTAAACCAGAATTTGAATATGATTTATTTATAAAAAAATGCATGCAAGAACAAGAAAAAAGCAAAGAAAGATTTGTATTGCATTACAAGGAAAATTATCACTCCCCCTTAAGTGTCCCCTGCTGGATGATGATCGAGTTGTTGCCAATGGGAACATGGTCTCGAGTTTATAAAGATTTAATTAATCGTGCGGATAAGAAACAAATTTCTGATAATTTTAAATTGTCACCGGTAGAGTTGCAATCGTGGTTACATTGCTTGACGTATATTCGGAATTTATGCGCACATCACGCACGACTTTGGAATAGACGTTTCACTGTTAGCCCAATGTCACCAAGGTTATACCCGCAATATTTTTCTCCTAACAATACATTCGCAGCACAAGCCGCTATGCTCTACATAATGCTGAATGTGATTTCACCTGATAGTAAGTGGACTGCTCGGCTTGCGGAGCTTCTTAAGGGTCATCCTTTTATTAATCCAAATGCTATGGGATTTCTAGCTGGATGGGAGAAGGATACGTTTTGGGGTTTAGTCTGATACCAGAACGTTCTACAACATAAATAGCTGTTAGTAGGTGTTAATTATGAGTCTTATCAAAAGCACTAACATTTCAGAATTGACAAACATGCTTTGGATGTCCTCGGCTTTTATTACGTTAGCTGAACGAGATGGCTTAGAGATTTTATGTGAAGAAGTAAATTTAACTCATCTTCAAGAAAAAACAAATATTCCCACCCCGCTTTTATCCGCGCTATTAGATTTGCTAGTTGAAGGTAAATTTGTGATAAAACGTGGTGATTATTTTCGTTTTTCAGATGAGATTATCGAAAATATTAGAAATCAAATTCCAAAAACTCTATCTCTTCTGCGTACTAACTATGGCCAAGCTTTTAATATGGTTAATACTGCGCGCGAAGATTGTCTGGCTATGGGGTGGCAGCATAAGCAAGATTATCTATTACAAGCTCAAGGGGATAATTCAGAAAGAATTGTTACCCATGTGTTTGATCAATTCGAGGTGGTCAAGTCTGCTATAAAAAAAGCAGATGCTACATTATTAGATGTGGGCGCAGGTGTTTGTGCGATATCTATTAAAGCTTGTGAAGAATATCCTAATTTAAAGGTCGTAGGGCTAGAGCCCGCAGATAAGCCATTTGAACTAGGAAAGCAAAATATACTATTTAAAAAACTCAAAAAAAGAATCGACTTGCGCAAAATATTTTTAGAAGATTTGCGGGAAACTGAAAAATACGATGTAGTGTGGTTTCCGCAAGCTTTTATCCCCGATGAAGTTTTTTCAAAGTGCTTACTTAGCATTAAGCATGCATTGAAAAAAAATGGAGTTTTGCTGACTCATGTAATGTCTACAGAAAAATCCGGGGTTGGCCCGTCAATAGCCCGCCTTAAAAATGTTTTGTTTGGTGGGAGTCTTCGCTCTTCTCAAGAACTATTAGAAGCATTAAAAAATGCTGGTTTTTATGATTTACAAACGCATGAAGAATCTGGTGGTACAGCTATAGCAGGTGTCATTAATAAATAAATTTTTTTTATAGAGCAGATGAGACATTTAAAAACAGGTTTTGTGAAATTTAATGTCTTAATAATTTCTGGCAGCAAGTTAGTGTTTCGGGGAAGACCTTTAATCCCCGCGAAACTTCAAAGCATCCTCTACTTCTACCGAGTGAGTCGCCCAAAGTTGTCGGTATAACTTATTGTTTTAATTGATTTTTTATTGGTGGGCCCACTAGGGCTTGAACCTAGGGCCAAAGGATTATGAGGCACCATAAACATTATTAACTTATTGATTTTATTTAACTATTTATTGTCAGGCGTCCGTTACAAATGCCTGGCAGTGCACAACGATGCATAACTCAATCGCGCAAAAGTCGCGCGTGGTTTTATGCTGTATTTTTGTGCATTCTATTCAAGTAATATAATTTAATCCAATTAATAATTCGCACACTACAGGTTATTAGTCACAAAATGGCATCTGACGCCATTATTTTTTTGTTGTACATGCTAGAGAAGAGGCTGAGGAATGACCTAATTGAGAATTAATGACTCTACTCATAGAATTAATAAGAACTGACTGAAATTTAAGAGTCAATGGAACATTGCTGGAATAGCTGTCGCTTCTTCTCCAGCTGTACATCACTCCTTCTGAGACTCCACATACAGCTGCCAGCTCCTCAACGAACACTAGATTACTTGACACCAGCTCAATGGAAAGTTTGTGAGCAAGCTTATAAGCATTAATTCTACACAGGTCTTCTTCAGCACAATGAGCCACGCCAGCAGTAGAGTGAGTCTTCGTAGAAGCAAAGAGAGAAGAAGCAATACCAGATTGCTGAGGAAGGGCAGCCCTACCTACGACGAGACTAGTTGCAGCTGATGGATCTGCAGTACTGGAGTGGGAGGTAGTCGAGGGCTTGGGTTTCTCCCCTTTCAGCATAAAGAGCAGTGCTTTGCGTTTGGGAAGCGTAGAAAAAGACTCTTGGAGAGCCCAGTCTACTGCTGCGAAGGGGGAGAGGGAGGACGCCCGACGAGCTATATTGAGAACATTATAATTTTTCGAGAACATTCTGGCAACAGAGCTCATCTACAATATGGTGGCTAGCTAGTGTAGAAGAGTATTTCATATAAGGAAAGAAGTATAGGAAAAACAAAGCATACTTTTCAAAGAAAAATTTAAGGATTTCAACCCATTTTTAAATAAAAAAATTATTTCTTTGGTTTTTTACTGATTTTCTCACTAACTACCGCCTGATTTCCGTTTATTTAAAATACGATTCCTGCACGATGGGCGTACGCCGTTCTGCCATGTGTGATGCATCGAAAATTCATCTGTTTTTATTATATTAGCTAAACAGTAAAGCTCGCGGGTGGAGCTCTATTGACGGGCAGTCTGAACTGGCTGTCTTGACGTGCCTTGATATGCCTCAAGATTTTATTGATAGCAACAGGGTCATCTATACATCATATCGTTACCCATAAGTATGACCATAAACTTTTTCTAGAACCTCACGAGCTTTAATATACTCATACATGCTACGAAGGCCTTTCCACATAACAGATGGGCCTGGATCCCCATCGCTTGCTCTGCCAAGAAAGCCACCTAACCGGGCGATGATTTTTATCATCTCATTTAATTTTGGAGGCTTGCTTGGCGGCTTCTTTTTATTTGCAATAATATACGCAGTTTGCCACTCAATGGTATCAAATACACAGTCACAATCTAGATTGGGATATTCTCTCCCTAGCATAGTGACAAATAAAATTCGCCATGCCACTACCAGATACAACGCTAAACAGGTGCCATGTCGTTTTTCATTTGTTAATTGCAATTTTTCAATTTTGCAGCCGCTTTTTAGTATCTTAAAATAAATCTCAATTTGCCATCGACATATGTACCATTGAATAACTTCTTTTAATCGTTTATCACCCAAATTTACTGCCCCTAGCTCTTCTTCAGCCCAATCCATGGGTGAAACTCCAAAAATCGGGAAAGAATATACTATCAATGTGTCAAGAGCTGGAGGGCTTGGACATACTTATGGGTAACGATATGGTCTGAACATAGGTAATTGTTAAATACTGCTAAAGTTTTTCATTAATTTTGTTTTCTATAGCCTAAGTAGCTTGACCACAGATAGTTTTCAGGCCGGCTACAAATACAAGCTTCTACAGGATTAAGATGTATGTAGCGATTTACTTGCAGGAGGTAATTATTTTCCTCTATCAGTATTGCTTTGTAACGTCCTCTGTAAAGTGAACCATCTCTTTTTTCAAGAGTTGTGTGTAAACACCGTTTAAATGTCGCATTGCACGTCCTAAATTGGCGTAGGGTGTGCGGATAAGTAAGTGGTAATGATTATCCATTAAGCAATATGCGTGTATTTCAATTCGATAGAGAAGGACGCATTCTTTTAATAATTCCAGGAATAGTTGACGGTGTTCATCCTTGGTGAAAATTAATTTTCGATCAGTGCTACGGTTCATAACATGATACCAGGCGCCTTCATATTCAATGCGTAAAGGTCTAGACATAGGCTCACTAGCGATAAAAGATTCAGAAGTAGTGGAAAAAATAAATGAAGCTGAAGGATTTGTACTGTCGTACTGAGATGAGTGTAGATTCTACTCACTGGAATGAGATATCACAATTATTTTGTTTGTGTTTTTTTGCCTATGTTTAGACCCTATTGTTGCAGCCGGAGATCAAGGATCAGGGTCAAGTCGACTTGACCCCGATTCTGAAACCCTGTATCAATACAATATTTAGTGTTCGTTAGTAGGATGCTTATGTTAAAAAATTACGGAAAATGTTTAACAATTTTGTGTGCAGGGATGTATACTTCCGCGGTTTTTTCTGCGGGAGTTCCCTTTGCTTCTTTGCTTTCTTCTTCTTTTGTTGCAACTCTCAGTGCGGGTCCTGCCTGGGGAAATGCGGGGAATAATCAAACGTTAACCTTGGCGCCTGATATTGATAAAACCTATACGGCCAATCGTCCTCATACTACCGTTGGAAATTATGATTTATTTTTAGGGGTGCAAAGACCTCTTGCTGAAAAGCTAAAAGGACAGATTGGCTTGGATGTTGCAACGACAGGTAATGCTGTTTTATCGGGTGAGATTTGGGATGATGCCAGTCCTCAATTTAATAATTACACTTATCAATATCTTATTCGCCATAGTCAAATTGGTCTCAAAGGGAAATTATTGAGCGATTTTGGCTGGCCATTGTTGCCCTGGGTGAGTGCCACTGCAGGGGTTGGTTTTAATCGATCGAATAGTTTTACGAATACACCAACCATTTATCAAGCTGTTGCATCCCCCAATTTTTCTAGTCATACAGTAACTGCATTTACTTATGCAGTAGGAATAGGTGTGCAGCGCCCTCTTACTACTCATTTGCAAATAGGTATTGGTTATGAATTTGCAGATTGGGGTAGAGGCGCTTTGGGTTCGGTAGACGGTAGCACAACGAATTCTTCGCTTTCTCTTTCTCATTTTTATACTCAGGCAGTGATGCTAAACGTGACTTATCTTGCATAGCTTTGTAAAGGTTAAAGGTTTTTTGTAAATTTAGGTTGCATGCAATGTAGTGCGAGCTTAATATAACGGGCACCGCATTATTCAAATGGATTTGAAAATGCAAAACATAACGATCAAAAGTTTTTTTCAATTCTTTATTACGGTGATGACTGTTTGTTTCATTGCTGAAAGTTATGCTGCTGGGCCACTCTGGACATTTGCAACAGATCCCTATTATCCGCCAACAGTATCGATAACACCCGTTGGGTCTGCAACGGTTAAGTATGTGATAACTAATCAATCTTCTAAAACGCACACTTTAGTGATGCAGCCAATTACAGGGCTTACTCAAGTCACCACAGCAGGGAATTGTCCTAATCCATTTAAGTTGGCTTATCAGCAGTCATGTACACTGAGTTTGTTGGTGAGTGGAAGCACGCTTACAAACGATGTGAGAGGTGGGCCGCTTGTGTGTCAGCAAGGATCGACTCTCCAATGTTATCAACCGGCTTTAGCTGATATTTTAAATATTACGCGAATCCCACTCGCCAGATATGTCATTACACCATCTGCGAGTGTTAATGGAACAATTACGCCTAGTACATCACAAATCGTTGTTGCAGGCAGTAATCTTACTTTAAATGCTACCCCTAATGCTAACTATAATGTTGATGAATGGATTGTAGACGCGGGTGTGGCGCAAAAAGGTGGTACTACATTTACATTATCCAATATTCTTGCCAATCATGCCGTGCAAGTAACATTTGCGCAGCAGGGCACAATATACGCTGGCACCGCTAATGGCAGCGTTTATTTTTCGACGGATAACGGCTCAACGTGGACTGCGACGACAGTGCCATCAGCAAGTTTTAGTGTGAATAGCGTATTTGCAACATCGAATACGCTTTATGTGGGTAGTGCTGATGGTAAAGTCTATTATTCTACTGATAATGGTACGCTTTGGAGTGCAACAACGTCCCCAGACGGTAGCGCGGTCAATGGTGTTTTTGTGAAATCAATCAGCAGTGTTCCAACGATATTTGTGGCAACACAAAATGGAAATGTTTTTTACTCGGTTGATGGTAATAGTTGGACTTCAACCGCGAACCCGGGATCGAGTGCTTTAAACAGTATTTTTCTTACCTCGTCAAATGCTATCTATGTCGGTAGTGCGGATGGAAATGTTTATTACTCTACAAATCAAGGTAGTTCCTGGAATACAATTAACGGCCCAACCACGATGAGTGGGCTGTCTATTCAAAATGTTTTTGCTATCGGCAGTCAACTTTATATTAATGCACGTCACATATCATCTAATAGTACATTGCCATCAGGCACCGTGGATTTTGAATATGGTTATTCCAGTAATAGCTTAACTAATCCAAGTCCAGCATGGACACTGTTATCTCAGATAACATATACCTTATTTGTTAATTCAAATGCGACTTTGATGTATGCCGGTACCCAGAATGGCCATGTGTTTTCATTAACGACTGGAGATGATTTAGGATTCATAATCTATAGCCCGATTACGGGTTTATTTTTTCTGGGATAATATTGGAAGAGAATTTATGAAAAAACGTGATAAAATCGCATCATTTTTATTGTCATATACCTTGTTGGTGATGACTTCTTATGCCTCTCCTGTTGTTTCATTACCGAGTCCAGGTTTAAATTTGTTGTCTCGGGCGGCGATGATTAAGCCCGTTGCATCTGAGACATCGATATCGTTTATGGTTTGGTTGAAATTACGGAATAAAAAAGCCTTAGATCAACTTGTTCAGGATGTCTATGACGTTCACAGTTCGCGTTATCATCAATTTTTAACGTATGCGACGTATGAAAAAGAATTTGCACCAAGCAGTGAAGCTGAAAAAGCAGTACAGAAATTTTTTATTTCTCATGGAATGCAAACGCAGGTTATCAATCACGGTATCCGTGTGATGGGAACAGCAGCGCAAATTAAACAAGCACTCCAAGTGCAAATGAACTATTACAAATATCAAAATGAAACAGTGTATGCTAATTCAACGGCTCCGACATTAACTCCGGAGATTGCTCAATATGTTTCTGAAATTTCTGGGCTTAGCACTATACCGGAATTTCGTTCAAATTTGGAAAGCGTTAACAGTAATAAGAATAAAACCTATCATAATTTAAATTTTATTTGGCGTAACTTTGCTCCTTATGCGATTCCAACCGATATTTCATTACAAGGTTTTAGTGGCGCCAATTTGCAAAAAACATATGGTTTGGCGAACATTCCTACGATTAACGGCGTGCATTTGGATGGAGCAGGGCAAACATTAATTGTCGTTGATAAGTGCGGCTCAAATGGACCTGCTGCAATTTTAAGTGATGCCAATCAATATTTTAATGGGAATGGAATTACGCCTTTTAATACAGCGGGCCCAGGAAAAAACTTTGCGGTCATTAATCCGGATGGTACACCTTTTATAACATGTCCAGGCGGATCATCTTTTAGTAGGGAAATTGTATTAGATGTTGAAGCTTCTCATACGATTGCACCGGCAGATAATACCGTGTTGGTATTGGGGACTGATCAGAAAACTACATTGATTGCTACGATTAGTAACTTGACACAAAATAATTATACTATTGCGGGTTTTCCTAATGCTTATGTTATTTCAAATAGCTGGAGTGGTCCTGAAAGCAGTCTAGATTCTGCATTAGAATCAGCCCTCCAAGTGGCTGCTGCGTCTGGTATTAGCGTGGATTTTTCTTCTGGTGACTGCGGAGATAATACTTATCCGACTTCTACTAAGTGTACTGGCACATGGCCTGGACCGCTTCAGGTAAATTATCCTTCTAGTTCTGCTTATGTTACCGCAGTAGGTGCCACGGCAGTGTTTGTAGACAGCACCTATCGTTATGCGTTTGAAACCGTTTGGGGGAAAGTAAAAACGATTAGTGGTACTTTATCATATGATGGTGGTACGGGTGGAGGTGTTAGCCAATTGGTTTCGCACGTTAATTGGCAAGATTCCATTACGGGTTTTACTGCTGGAGGTTATGGATTAATTAGTAGTAATGGAAATCGTCGTGCAGTACCTGACGTTGCTATGTTAGGCGATCCAACAACCGGATTGTTAATTATTGCAGAAGGTCAGCCAGTGCAAGATGGTGGTACGAGTTTAGCTTGTCCTTTGTTTTCAGCAACACTCGTTCTGGTGAATCAAGCGCGTAATTTACTTAACAAAGGTACGCCAATTGGTCATGCAGCGCCTTACTTGTATCAAAGGAATCAGCAGTTACTTTCAAGTAGATCGATTAACCTGATTATTCCACCGGCGGTTATTATTAGTGGAGCAACAACGCCACCATTCACAACAATACAAGGCACTCCAACACCGGCTTCGGCATTTACTATCAATAATGATACATTTGGCTGGGATTCAGCACTGACTCTCGAACCAGAAGCACAGTTTTGGAATGATTCTGTGGGCGTGGGTTCTCCGAATCTTCCGAACTTTGTGATAACGATGGCGAATATGTAGAGTGAACGGAAAGTCGGTGATCTTTCTGCTTTTGGCGTAAGTGAATAATCCCATTTTTCT
>Ga0206815_1125_pt1 | contig 19629 bp, 15 predicted proteins | sample Alteio_BWOrgCont_91_FD_152864 | JGI IMG/M metagenome (GOLD analysis project Ga0206815, IMG submission 152864) | Enriched cells from forest soil in Barre Woods Harvard Forest LTER site, Petersham, Massachusetts, United States -... | ecosystem: Environmental > Terrestrial > Soil > Temperate forest >...
CGACGTATAACCAACCAGGTGCGTGAACGCTGCATACATGCGGTTGCCGTCCACAAATTCATACAGTGAGAAGCGGTCGTAGCCCTCGCGCAGCAATCCATCCAGGTTCAACTCTTTCGCGCGCCTATCGTGCGTCTCCATCGAGTACGTCGCGTACATCACCTGCGTCAGCGTGCTCAGCGCGCGACCATGAGCCGCCGCTCGTGTCATCCGCGTAATCGTTTCATAGGGAAGCAGCTCGCCTGTCTGATAGTGCTTGGCAAAACTCCGCAGAAGATCCGGGTCTTCGAAAAATTCTTCCAGCATCTGCGAAGGCACTTCGACAAAATCTCCCTCCGTCGCAATGCCGCTCTGTCCTGCCCATTTCTGTCGACCACCCAGCACCTCGTGCATCAGGTGGCCAAATTCATGGAAGCACGTCACCACATCCGAGTACTGCATCAATCCCGCATCGCTGTCTTTGGGCTGCGGGAAATTGCACACCAGCGAAGCCTCTGGCAAACACTCACCCAACATGCCGCCGACAATGCCGCACTCAGAAAACCATTTGCTCTTGCCTTCGCGCGGATGCATGTCCAGATAAATTCTGCCGACGACGCCATCCTTGCCGATGTTGTCGACAACATCGAAGGTCTTCACGCCCTCCGCCCAAGCGGCTTCGTGCACGCGCTTGAAGCTCACGCCGAACAGCTTTCCTGCAGTTGCAAGAATTCCGGCCTCAACCTGTTCGTACGGAAAATACGGACGCACGCTTTGCGAATCGAAGTCGAACCTCTCGCGCCGAAATTGTTCTTCCCAGAAGCGCGCATCGCTCAACGTCAGAGGCAGCGCCTTCGGATCACGCGTACGCACAAACGATTCCAGCTCCTCAAACTCTTTATGCGAAGTCTCACGCGCCGCAGCTTCTACTTCGCCCAGGAACGCGCGCATCTTCGCCGCCGATCCCATCATCTGGTCAACCGTTGCCAGGTCTGCCCAGCTTCTGAACCCCAGCAGCGATGCCATTTCCTCGCGCGCGGCCAGCAGGTCCATCAGCACCTGCTTGTTCCCCGGATACCCACGGTCGCTATACGCGAGATACATCTTGCGCCGCAGCTTCGCATTCGCCGCATAGCTCATCACCGGCGACATATCCGGCGGATCGGTCGTCAGTACCACCGGCTTCTCCGCGACCAGCTTCCCGTTTGCTTCCTTCACGCCATGCCGGGTCAAATAATCCTCCGGCAGCCCACGCAGTTCTTCCGCGTCGTCGACAGAAATTTTGCGGACATCGTCCTGCACCGTACGGCTGAAGCTCATGCTCAGCTCGGTCATTTTGTCGGCCAGCGCGCGAATACGTTCACGTGTTGTCTCATCTTTATCCACGCCGCTCAGCCTGTAGCCCAGCAACACGCGCTCCATGTAGTACTTCGTCGCCGCGTCTTCTCCACTCACATCCACTGCTGCCAGCGCGTCATACACGTCGCGGTTCAGGCTCAGCGCTGTTCCTTCGGTGCTGATTGCCTGGGAAAGCTCCTGTGCTGCGTCCCTCACCCCAGCCTCAGGATGCACCATGAACATCACGCCGCTCTGGCTGCCGGCCATGCGCAGATGCCACTGTGCGCGATCGAACGGCCGCAGCGTATTCTCGACCGTCCGCTTCCCCTTCACGCCCACCAGCTCACTTACCTGCGCCCGCGACTCCGCCAAGTGGAACTCCACCCACTTCTTTGCACCCTCCACTGCCTCTGCCCCGGTGCCCAACCCTTCCCAAATCCGCAGCTTACCCATCCACTCTCCTCGTCGATCGCTTTCTCAACCATTATCTATCTCTCACCTGCCAAAATTGCCCCAATCGTAAACCGGCCTGATTCAAATCTCGTCGCATAGAGAGGCTTGGATTATTTCCATTGCGTTAGATTTCGATTCGACGCACACAGCCTTATTCAACCGATTTGCCACTGCCAACATAGATGTCGTACAGTCCTCTCTGAGCTAGGCCCATAAAAAATTGCCTGATTAAATCAGGCTAGAGGTAGGTTCGTGAATACTAATTTCTTCTCTCCTCTTCCCCGCAAGTCAGTCTTCGCCCTTATCGCCGTCACGCTCGGCACGATGGCACTCACCGGCTGTGGCATGGGAGCAGGTGATACGACCGAACCAATTGCTGCCATACCGGGCATGCAGGTAAAAGTGATGGGCGGCGAAACACCCATCGCCGGCGCGACCGTCATTCTGTGGGAGACTGACCCCAGCAGCACAGGCTATGGCGTGACCGCCAGACAGGTACAGACAGCCACGGACGCCGGCTCCTACTTTCTCTTCACTCCTGGCTATAGCTGCACGCATTCCACTGACTTCCTCTACGTCACCGCGACTGGCGGCGATGTGACCAACGGCAGTTCCTCACCCATATACAACCCCAACCTTGTCATGGTGGCGGCTTTAGGCTCGTGTGCCAATATGGCAACCGCCATTCAGCAGGCCGCAGTGACCGTAGTCGTTAATGAGCTCTCCACCGTTGCGGCGGCTTACGCGCTCGGCAACTTTATGACTGTCAATGCCAATGGCGGCGTCGGCACACAGAAGGTCTATATCGGAGCACCGCTGACCAACAATGCCGTAACCGGTTCCTGCACCTCCGGCGGCTCGACTTACACCGCTAATTTCACCGGCATGACCTGCACCGCAGCCGGCCTGGCTCACGCCTTCGCCAATGCCTTGAATCTGGTCAATGACACTAATGCTGGCGGCCTGCCTGGTCCTACCGCCCAGGCTTATACAACTGTCCCTGGCAACACCCTTGGCTCCGTTCCCCAGGCGTTGATCAATACCCTCGGCAACATCATGCAGTACTGCACCAACAGTGGAAACGCGACTTCCACCGACAGCACGATCAGCGCAAATTGCAGCACGTTCTTCAGTGAAGCGACGCCACCGAGCGGAACACTTCCTACTGACACCCTCAGCGCTATGGTCAATATCGCGCACAACCCCGAGTATGCCGGATCGACAAATAATGTTGGCTCTGCCTGCACAGGAACCACCGGCGGACTCTTCTGCCTGGCCAGCGCTGATTCGTCATTTGCGCCGGCGCTCTCGACGGCGCCGCATGACTGGACGCTCGCTATTTATTACTCCGGCGCCAGCAATCTGACCTCCAGCAGCTTCGGTTCGCCGCAGTTTGCCACTCTCGACGCCAACGACAACGTCTACGTTCTGACCAGCAATCTCTACGCAGCAACGCAAACGGGCATCAGCGCCATGAGTTCTTCCGGAACCGGCCTATGGGCTTTCGCTCCAAGCGCCACCTACTGTGCGGCGGGCACCCTGGCGGCTGACGCAGTCGGCTATATCTGGATGTCTGTCGATGCCTCGACCACTGGCGCGTGCGCTTACGCCATTGATGGCTTCCCCACAACCAATGGCGGCGCCGGCACACCGACGTACACCTATACGGCCCAATCGACCAGCACCATCTGCAACCTGGCTGCTGGAACTGCTACCAGCTCAACCTGCCCCGGCCTCTTCAATGGATATGACTCTGTTCACAGAATCCAAAGCACTCCCTTTGGCCTGGGTTTCGATGGCTCCGGTAATCTCTGGTACAACCGCAAGTCTGGTTCATGCGCCAACTGCATCTTTGAGTTCCCGTATACGGCCGGCACACCGCCTCATGGAGCGCCCGTAACCGAAGAAAATTCCAGCGGAACGCCCGACCCCACAGATTTGCCCAACGCAACTGAAGGTGGGCAGATTGTCTTTGATTCCAACCTTGATGTCTTCGTTGGCAACCAGGGAACGGGTTCGGCTCTTATCTACGCCGGCGCTTTAGTTTTGCCCAATACCGGCTCCCTCGCCTCACCGGCCTACATCAACCAACTCACCGCTGGTGCTGTTCCTGGCAACAGCTACTCCGGCGCAGGTGGCGTAAACGGCTACGGAGCTGTTTCGACCACCGGCGAAGAAGGAGGCGGTCTCGCACTCGACAGCTCCGGAAACCTTTGGTTGGCCAGCGGCACCGGGACCGCCGGTGGCTATGAATACAGCGTGACCCTCGGCTCATCACCCGCTCTCACGCAGGCGGCCACATTTACCAACACGGGTTCACACCCTTATTACAGCCAGATGGATGGAAAAGGAATCTTCTGGTATCCCAGCCTCACCTCCAGCGGAGACTTCTTCTCCTACGTGATTCCCAGCTCGCCGGTCTTTTCCTCGGGAGCCAGGGACGGCATCGTTTACCAACCCTGCTACGCTCCGGCTGGAGCCAGTGCCTGCTCCACCACTATCGCCTCAGGGGATACCAAGTCTTTTCAGATTGACAGCACCGGATCCATCTGGACGGCTAATGGTGTGAGCTCCTCTACATCACCTTCAGTCAACGGCTTCGTCGCACAGATCATCGGTCTCGCCTATCCGGTGTGGCCGCTGCAGGCGATCGGTAAGTCCGGCGTCCAGCCCTAGTAGCTTGGCCCTTCAAAAGAAACTCAACCGGCGGCCTTCGGGCCGCCGGTTGAGTTTGCCCGTATCCTTCATGATGTCAATCGCGCGCATGGTCACTTCAGGCTGGTTACCACTACTGTTACGACCGTGACTTGCGCCCCCCCGCCCTGTGGGTGGTATTGTCAGTGCATAGATGGTTCTCCCAGATACTTCCTTTGGGGGATGTCACGAAATCCCATCTGCTAGAGCGCTTTCTTTACTGGCACGACTGATTGAGTTACTCCGGAGCTACGATGCTGCATACTGCGCTTGTTATCTCGGCCTACATGTCCATGATCTTTATCCCTTGCGCCTGTGCGCAATGGGGTGACGTTCTCACCGCTGAATGGCGCACCATGCGCCGGGATCTGCGTCTCGATCTCCGCCGCCGCCGCGAAGGCATGTCCGAAGCTCTCATTCGTTCTCTCCGCGAGGCCCGCGAAGCTGCTTATATCGCAGCGCTCGCCAAGGTCGCCTTCGTCGAGCCGGCGCCCCTCCCGCGCATCTACTATCGCGCCCACAAGCTTTCGCTCGGTCGTCCTCGTCCCCGCGCTCGCGCAACCGATCCTGTCTACTTCGAGCGTGCTGTTGCCCGCGTCAAGTTCCGCCTCTGCCAGCTCTCTGAAGCCTTCCGCCTCGCCAACACCATCTTTGATGGTCCATCTCCGGCAATGGCTATGGCAGGTGCAGGCCCGTCAATCTCCATGGCCAGCATCGCTCCGCCGATGGTCAACTTCGCTCCGCGCCGCTTCAAGGAACCTGTTGCGCCTGCGGCTCCTGTTGTTGCAGCTCCGGCACCAGCTCAGCCGGCAATTGCCGCCCAGGCCACTCAGCCCACGATTGCCGCAGAAGACAAGCTCACACGCCGTCTCTTCGACCAGGTCGGAGCCTTCCGCCGTCCCGTCAAGAGTGCCGTCATGCCGAAGGAGATTACCTCCTCGCGCTCCATGCCGGCAGCCATCGAGCCTTCTCCGCTGCTCCACTTCCCGCCTTCGCCTGCCGAGCTCGCAGCACTCTACGCTCTCGACTCCAACGAAGCTCCCACCAGCTCCGACGCAGTTCCGGTCGCAGTGCAGGAATCCAGCGCAAAAATATCCGCGGCCGCATAACATCGCCACACTCGTTCCCCGGGTCGCAAGCGCCCCATCCTCCGGGATGGGGTTCAGCTTTTAAAGTCTTTGCCTCTACAATCTACGTATGCGCTTCCTCATTGCTCTGCTCGCCATCGCCGGTATGGTTGATTCCTACATGGCCTTGCGCATTCACTACCAGGACCCCAACGCCGCGCCGCCCTGCGCCGTCTCGGAAAAGTTCGACTGCGGCACCGTCAACCACTCCCGCTTCGCTGTCTTCCCGCCGACTTCTTTCGATGAAGACGCCAGCTCCAAAAAGATCCACATCCCGGTAGCGACCCTGGGCATCGTCGGCTATTTGCTCATCGGCATTCTCGCTCTAGCCAACCGCCCCTGGCTCACTCTGCAAGCCTCTGAGATCGGCTTCGGCGCTGCTGCTCTTCTCAGTTACCTTGAGGCCTTCGTCATTGAGAAATGGTGCATCTACTGCCTCTGGTCGCAGGCCATCGTTACCGCGATAGTTCTCTGCACCATCGCCTGGCTCATCCTCAACCACCGCCAGCGCCGGGCCGCAGTCAGCCCATAATTTTGGCTTGTCATTCTGAGCCAGAAGGAAAGCACTGAGTACGCGTCACGCCGTACAATCCTTTCCATGTGGGAAATACTTTTCGACAAGCTCATCGAGCATCTGCCTAACATCATTCGACCAATCCTTGACCGCACTTTTCCAGGCGCAAAGATTGATCACGAGACCCAGCAAAAGAACATCGAGCAATTTCAACAGATCACCGAGGGCCTTCGCTCCGATCTCGCGCAAGCTACGGCAGCACACGCCAGCATCTATCGACAACTCAATGAGCAGGGCGAGAAGGTATCCTCGCTCGCGGCGGACCTGCATGACTCTCGCGCTGCGGTGCAGTCCGTCGAAGCTCGCATCACCCGGCTTGAAGTTCTGCTCACCACCAGCCGTAATCTTCTGGTCGCTACGCTGGCCTTCAGCGCACTTACCTTCGCTACCGTGATCTACTTCCACGTTCATCACATGCATCACTAGAGCGCATGGAATCCGATCACAGCATCCGCGAGCTAGCGCAGCACCTCCCGCCGGCGAACCGCCGCCGGCGCCGCCTCAGGCTCACCATCCTCTTTCTTCTTCTCGACGTTCTCCTCTGCGCCATCGCGTGGCCCTTCGTCCGTGCGCATATGCAGTCCATCGCCGTGCTCGATCTTGTCGCCGGCAAACCGCTCCCGTGGGCCCTCCACCAAATCGTCACCGAGCCCATCACCACCCAGGACATCACGCTGCCCACCGGCAACGGCACCATCCGCGCGCGGCTTTACATTCCGCAATCGCACCCCAACGCGCCAGCCATCATTGTTCTTCACGGCGTCCATCATCTCGGCATCGACGAGCCGCGCCTCATCGCCTTCGCTTCGGCGATGTCTTCCTGCGGTCTACGCGTCCTCACGCCGGAGCTGCCGGACATCAAGGACTACCACGTTGGCGCCAACTCGATTTCCACTATCGGCGACTCCGCCAAGTGGATGTCTCTGCGCGACGGCGACCGGCCCGTCGGCGTCATGGGCCTTAGCTTCTCCGGTGGCCTTGCTCTGCTCGCCGCCTCTGACCCTCAGTGGCACAAGGCCATCAAGTTCGTCGTCGCCATCGGCTCGCAGGATGAAATGGCACGTGTTGCCACCTTTTACCGCACCGGAGAAGACCCTCTGCCCACCGGCGCTCCCGAGCATCTCGCTCCGCATGAATATGGCGCTCTCGTGCTCGAGTACGAACATCTCGAAGATTTCATCCCAGCCGATCAACCCGAAGCTCTCGCGCCCATTCGCTCTGTTCTCCGCGCACATCTCTACGAAGATTGGCCGGCAGAAAAACAGGCACTCGCAGCTCTCACACCAGCGCAGCTTGCCGTCGCTCGTCAGCTGCTCAATACCACCAGCCCCATCACTCGTGCGCAACTCGCTCACGCGGAGACACTGCACATCGAAGACATGGCCGGCGTCAGTCCTCACGGCCACCTGAAACAACTCACCACGCCTGTCTATCTTCTCCACGGCGCCGGAGACAACATCATCCCCTCCGCCGAAACCGTGTGGATGGCCGAAGAGCTTCCCGCCGCCTCACTGCAGGCCGAGCTCATGTCGCCCGTGCTTTCGCACATCAATCTCGATGGGGCGAATCCTACCGCGATGGACCAATGGCGGCTGATCCACTTTTTCGCGCTGATACTACACGCGGCGGAATCCCGCTAATCAACCCGCAACAGATTTAGGCTTGTCATTCTGAGCGGAGCGAAGAATCTCTGTATTTCGCTTCTCGTACCGGAATTTATGACCTCAGTCGTCTCGCTGCAATCCCACGCATAAATGTAAGCACGGTAAAGAACGGGCCAGTGATGTATGGGAATGCCATCCCATAACCTTCTGCCATAAAACACTCTAACGAAATAGGCTTGTTATTCACTCCACGAAAAACATCAGTGAGCCAGTCCCACCAGTATGGGAATGGAATCATCACGGCCCCTACAATAACTGTCGCCGTAAGAATCTCTATCCAGCTTGACGCCTCTTGCTGGAGAAGTCTTCCGATCAAAATGCCCAAGTATGTGGCGATCAAGTCTAGTGCAACGATAAAGACGGTCATGGATATCCAGGGCAAGATGAATGGAGTACCCGGCCGGTTGCAGAAATAACTGTCGTGATATCCGAAGTAGAGCGCGCCTGCAGTAATCGCTACGTAGGCCAGGACACTCGATAACCGTAATTTTCTTGTTGAGATCCGCACTTCAGCACTATAGCTCGCTCCCATCACATCTTCGCAATCAATCACTATACTTAATCTCGATGCCATCCCTCATCACCCTCGCCGACATCCTCGCAGCCCGCGACCGCATCGCGTCCGTCACCGTATGCACGCCGCTCGTTCCGCTCTCTCGCGATCGCCTCCGCGCAGCCGGCTTCTCCGCTCTCGCTGACACTGCGCCTGACATCTATCTCAAGGACGAATCCGCGCAGCCCATCAAGAGCTTCAAACTGCGCGGTGCGTACAACATGATTGCGCAGCTTTCGCCCGAAGAACTCAAGCGCGGCGTCATCACCTACAGCTCCGGCAACCATGCGCAAGGCGTCGCTTTTTCGGCGCGCGCGCTCGGCGCGAAAGCCGTCATCGTGATGCCGGCTAATTCGCCTCAAGTAAAAATGGATGCCACACGCGCCTTCGGTGCAGAAATCGTCACCGTCGGCCCCGCTTCCACCGAACGCAAACTCAAGGCTGAAGAGCTCGCCTCAGCTCACGGCTACACCATCATCCCTCCCTACGATGCTGCCGCCATCATCGCCGGGCAAGCTACTTGCGGCGTTGAAATCCTCGAACAACTTCCCGGCGTCGATCTCGTTCTCTCACCTGTCTCCGGTGGAGGCCTTCTCTCGGGCGTCGCCACCGGTATCAAGCTCGCCGCAGCCGCAGCAAACTCTACAGCCCCGCTCGTCTTTGGCGCCGAACCCGAACTCGCTGCTGATGCCAAGCAGTCCTTCGATACCGGTACCCTCGTGGAGTGGTCTGCCGACGACACCACGCGCACGCTCTGCGACGGACTGCGCACCCAGTCCCTCGGCCAGCGCAATTTCGCGCACATCCTGCAATATGTCGACGGCATTGTCACCGTCACCGAAGACGAGATCCGCACCGCGCTTCGCATCCTTCTCGCCGCCACGGATATAGTTCCAGAACCCTCCGGTGCCGTCACCCTCGCCGCCGCACTCTTCCACACGCGCGAAATCCCGGGCATCGGCGCAACATCAAAAATCGCCGCCATCGTCTCCGGCGGCAACCTCGACCCAACACTCCGTACTCAGCTTGAATCCGAAAGCAGCTTTATCCGCGTCTAAACTGTTGTCGCGTCACTACTGCCGCCGCGACCTTTGCGTACTTACTTTGCGACCTCTGCGTTAAAGATTTTGCTGTTGTATGTTTCTCATACCTCTTATGCGCCTACTAACCCTGATCGTCGCTGCTACATTCTTCGCAACCACCCTTCACGCGCAAAAGCCCCGTAAGAACGACAAGTCCGGCTACGACAACGCCGCTCGCGCCACCGTTCTGCACACAGCCAACCTCTACGTCTCAGCCGATTCCACCGCTCCGCCCATCGCGACCGTCACTCCCGGGCACGAGATCGTCGTCACCGCGCACAACGGTCCGTGGGTCAATGTCTTCGCCAACACCGACGAGAAAGACGACGCCGATCCCGACAGCAAACCCGAGTTCTCCGCTCCCGGCGAAAATCCTCAGCCCGGCGCCGGCTGGATCCGCGACAAAGGCATCGTCGGCCCCACAACGCCCAACGGCGACGCGCTCATCTACGGTGCTGCCGCTGAGTTCGAATCGCAAGCCCAGCAGCCGCATGCTCCCGCCAACGCCGCTGCCGCGCACCTGCTCTATCGCCGCGTCTTCGAATACTTCCCGCAATCGCCGCTCGCCGCCGAAGCTGCCTTCCGCTCCGCCGACATCCGCTGGCAGCTCGACAAGTCCGATATCTCCACGCTGCCCAGCGCGCACGAGCAGGAATCCTATCTCCGCCCGCAGCTCTTCGATGGCGATCTGAAGAAAGTCATGAAGCTCTACCCCGACTCGCCCTTCGCCGCACGCGCCGCCTTCGATCTGCTCGACAACCAGCTCTGCGGCGACTGGCAAGGCCTTCCCAAGTGCCCCGAGCTTGAAACCAATCTCTATCTCAAGTACGCCGACCGCTATCCCGGCGGCCCCAAATCCGCCGAAGCGCTTTACGACGCAGCCTATCGCCAGGGCGTGCTCGTCACCATGTACACCATTGACGACAACCCCAAGCGCTCCCAAGCTGCCGCGAAAGCCTGCCAAACCATCGCCGACGAGCTCAAGCAGAAGTATCCGCAATCGGACTTCGCCGCCCGCGCCGCCAGCATCGCCTTCCGCGTCGGCCAGGGCATTCCGATTTACGGTTCCGACCGCGACTAAGGCTGCATCCGTTTAGAATTTCCTTATGCCGCTTTTGAAGATCATCATCCTGGCCATCGTCCAGGGTCTCGCCGAACTCCTTCCTGTCTCCAGCTCCGCGCACGTTGTTGTCGCGGAAAAACTTCTCGGCCTCGATCCTTCATCGCCGCAGATGACGCTCGTTCTCGTCATGCTGCACACCGGAACAATGTTCGCGGTCATCGTTTATTTCTGGCCGCAGTGGCGTCGCGCCTACTTCGCTTCCACGGACGCCTTCAGGCGCTTCGCCATCCGCGCTGCATGGGCAACATTCCTTACCGGCCTCATCGGCTACCCGCTGCAGAAGCTCGTTGCGAAACTTGCATTCCCCGGTGCTCCAAAAGCGCAGATTGAAGATCTCTTTGGCCGCCTCGATCTCGTCGCCTATGCACTCTTCGCCGCCGGTCTGCTCATCCTCTGGGCCGGCCTGAAAGAACGCTCCACCGAGCACGCCACACCCGACTATGCCCGCTCACTCAATCGCTCCGGCGAGAACGTCACCTTCGCTCAATCAGGATGGATGGGCGCAGTGCAGGGCATCTGCCTTCCCTTCCGCGGATTCTCGCGTTCCGGAGCCACCATCTCCACCGGCCTGCTCACCGGCTCAACCCGCGACCGCGCCGAGCGCTTCTCCTTCGCACTCGCCGTCATCATCACGCCGCTCGCCATTGCGCGAGAGCTTCTCCGCGTGCTCCACGCCGGCAGCGAAGCCAAGCTCGCCGGGACCTCCGCCGCAGCGTACTCCGCAGCCATGCATTCAACCTTCCTCGCTGCCGGTCTAGGCATGGTCTTCAGCTTCATTGCCGGTCTCGCCGCTCTGCGCTGGCTCAGCTCCTGGCTCGAAAGCGGCAAATGGTATCTCTTCGGCATTTACTGCCTCGTTGCAAGTTGCGTTGTCGCGTTCTTGCACTTCGGCCCACGTCATCTCTAGGTTCACACCCTGGCCCAAACAAAAAGGAGCGGCATGCTCGCCGCTCCCTTTTGCTAAAAAATAAAACTTCCTAGCTCTTCAACGTATCGCGATGCCGCTTCACATAATCGTGCGCTGTCAAAATATGCGCCTGCTGTGTTGCAAGCAACTGGCGCACCGGCAGCGGAAGATCGTGCTCCAGAACCTCTTTATAGATTTTCTTCGCCGAGTCCTCACCCTGTTCGGCGCTTTCCAGCAGTGCATGATCGCCGCCGCCAAGTTTCGACTTCAGATCAGCCCAGGTGCGATGCAACGCACCGGCCGCGCTTCCGGACTGCTTCACATCCGCCATGCCTTCGCGGTGCAGAACATTCTCCAGGTCGCCGCGAAAACTCGCCCGCTTCAAACTTTCTGCAAGAAAATATTTCTTCAGATGCTCATCCTTCAGGTGATCGCCGATTTCAGCAAAGCCCTTTTGCCCGTCCTGCAGAATTTCAATTACTTCAAGCAGTACTTTTTCCGTCGCTTCATTCTTCGTTTCTGTCATTCCTACACCTCAGGGGTCCCACTACGTTGCGTGCATGTCTGTTTTGCTGCGCAAGGTCTGCCGGCTGGCCGCGATTCTCCTCCGCCGGCAGCAAGCAGGAGAAATCGCGAAAACCCTGCTCCCTCACGCAACTTGATTGCTTTCCACACAGGATGGCTCCCGTCTATCAGCGCCAACCCATGTACTAACTAGATGCGCCCTTCGCTCGCCGCGTTTGCTAGTCACTACCCACTAGCCACTAACCACTGTTTTACCCCCGTCACCAATCAGGTTCCACCCCTCTCGCGTCCGCATCATGCGCCGTTTCGCACGGGCAGCTATGGAACAATGAAGGTGCTCTGGTGGTCGAAAAAACGTTCTGCTCGCCGCGCGCAACCTCGCCCGGCGAACCTGCGTCCTGCGCCCCCTACCCATGAAGCCAGTTAAAAGAATCGTCTATTCGCCCACGCGCAGCCCCCGCTTGAATGAAATGCTCGGGCTCATCGTGCTGGTCATCGCCGGCCTCCTTCTTCTCGCCCTTCTCACCTACACCCCATCCGACCCCTCCTTCAACACCGTTGGCGGAGCTGCCGGCCTGCGCCCCGCACACAACTGGACCGGCCTCGTCGGCGCGTACGCATCCGATCTCCTTCTCCAGACTCTCGGCATTGCCGTCTTCTTCGTTCCACTGCTGCTCGTCCGTATCGGCATTTCGTGGATGCGCTCGCGCTCCGTCGGTCCGCTCGCCGGCAAATCCATCGGCCTGCTGCTGTGGCTCATTTTCGCCCCCGCGGCCATCGCTCTTTTGCCCGGCCATCTTCTCTGGCGTCACGCCGTTCCGCTCTCCGGCCTCATCGGCAGCACGCTCGCCGACGGCCTCATCCACATCGTCAACTTCCCTGGTGCTGTCATTGTCGGCACGCTCATGGTCGCCGTCTCGCTCTACCTCACCACCAGCTTCATGATCGGCAGCGCGCAGGAGTGGTTCAGCTCGCACTTTGCCTTCGCCAATAACCTGCGCAACCGCTGGCTCAACTGGCGCAGTCAGCGCAAGGAGCTCGAAGCCGACTCCCTCATCGACGCCTATGAATCCAAGCGTGAACGCGCCATTGAGAAGGCCCGCAAGCGCGCTGAAAAAGCTGAGCGCGCCGCCGAACGCGATGCGCTCGATCAGACAGTGCAGGAAGATCACGCCGCACAGACAAACGGCTCCATCCTCAGCGGCTTCTTCGGTTGGTTTGGCCGCCGCAAGCAAATTCCCGAGCCCGCACCGGCTCTGCATCCCGAGCGCGCCACCTTCAACGCCGAGCCGCCCAGCGTTTGGGAATCAATGCCGCGCACCATCGTCGCTCCGGCAGAAGCTCCCATCCCTGCGCCCGTCATCGCGCCGCCGCACGAAACCGCGCCGTCCTTCCAGCATGCAGCTCCCGCGCCCGTTGCCGACGACAACTGGATCGACGCTCCCGAGCGTCTCGCAACTCGTTCCACAATCGACATTCCCGAAGCGCCGCCCGCGCGCATGTCCGCTCCCAAGCCGCTGCCGCGCCCTGTTCCGCCGCCCATGCCTTCACCGATGGCTGACATCCGCGACCAGAACATCGCCTTTGGCAAGCGCGCCGACGCTGACCTTCGCCCCATCGCGATGACCGCGAAGTCAGTTCGCGGCTACAAGCTCCCGCCCAGCTCTCTGCTCTATCGCAGTGAAGAGCACGCGACCGTCCGCGAAGATGCTCTCCGCGAAGAAGCGCGCACGCTCGTCACCAAGTGCGCCGAGTTCGGCGTCGATGGCAGCGTCGAACAAATCAACCCCGGCCCCGTCGTCACCACCTTCGAGTTCCGCCCCGACGCCGGCGTCAAGTATTCGCGCGTCACCGGCCTCGCCGACGATCTCTGCCTCGCCATGGCCGCCGAATCCATCCTCATCGAGCGCATGCCCGGCAAATCCACCGTCGGCATCCAGGTTCCCAACTCCGAGCGCGAAACCATCTGGCTCCGCGATGTCGTTGAGTGCGAATCTTTCGTCGCCAGCAAATCGCGCCTCGCGATTGCTCTCGGCAAAGACATCTCCGGTCGCATCGTCACCGGCGATCTCGCCAACATGCCGCACGTCCTCATCGCTGGCTCTACCGGTTCCGGCAAATCCGTCGCCATTAACGCCATGATTATGTCCGTGCTGATGAAGTCCACGCCCGAGCAGGTGCGCATGATCCTTGTCGACCCCAAGCGCGTCGAGCTTGGCATGTACGAAGGCATCCCGCACCTCTTCACGCCCATCATCACCGAGGCCAAACTGGCGGCCAACGCGTTGCGCAATGCCGTGAAAGAAATGGAGCGCCGTCTCAAGCTGCTCGCCGCAAACCACGTTCGTAACATCGACCAGTTCAACAAGCTCTTCGAGCACGGCAGCGAATATCTCTTTGAAGATGTGAACCAGGAGCCGTTGCCCTACATCATGATCATCATCGACGAGCTCGCCGATCTGATGATGCTTGATCGCGCCAACGTTGAAGAAGCCATCACTCGCCTTGCGCAAATGGCACGCGCCGTCGGCATCCATCTCGTGCTCGCCACGCAGCGCCCGTCGGTAGACGTCATCACCGGCCTCATCAAGGCCAACGTCCCCACGCGCATGAGCTTCCGCCTCGCCACCAAGGTCGATTCGCGCACCATTATCGACAGCAATGGCGCAGAAAGCCTGCTGGGTAAAGGCGATATGCTCTTCCTCCCTCCCGGCACATCGCGCCTGCAGCGCGTGCACGCACCGTTTGTTACGGAAAAAGAAATCGCCGCTGTCACGCAGTTCTGGAAAGACCAGGGCCAGGCCGAATACGTCGAAAGCTTCCTCGAAGCTCCCCGCGATGAAAAGGGCAACCTCGAAGACTCGACCGGCGGCGCTGCCGAAGGTGACAACGATCCCATGTTCGACGATGCTGTCCGCCTGGTGTTCGAATTCGGCAAAGCCAGCACGTCGTTGCTGCAACGCCGCCTGCGCATCGGCTACGGCCGCGCCGCGCATCTCATCGACCTCATGGAGCGCGACGGCCTCGTCGGCCCCGCCGACGGCTCAAAGCCCCGCGAAATTCTGAAGTCTCCCGACTACTACCGCGAAGTCGATTCAGCACTGCGCTAACTAACCACCAAAACTCCGTGTGCCCTATTCTTTCGCGCTTTTTGCGAAAGGGTGGGGTATCGCGCGAAAGCGCGACCGTCCTCATCCACATAGGGCTATTTCTTCTTCGGCATTGTCGTTGTTGCTGACGGCTTACTCTGCCCTTGCAGCACCTTCATCGCGTCTGTACGCACAGTCTCATACGTCGGCTCGCCCTCATAAAATTTGATGAGCCCCTGGTTCCCATTTGCCTGCATGGTGTCCATCGTATAAACGCGCCCACCCGCAGCAGTCTCCTTTGGGTGAGCCTGCTTGTACGTGGCCTGATCCACATCGAGCGACTCAATCTCAATCCAGTGGTCGGCTTTTCCGTCCTTGCCGAAGTGCAGTATGAGATATCGCACCTGATATCCACCATGCAGAGTGTAAAAGTAGCGCACCTCATAGTCTTCGCCGTTCACGCTGAACTCGTCGATTGTGTCTCCACTTGTCTTGTCAACACCTGGAAGGTTTTTGTCGCGCGCGTCTTTCATAATGGCGCGCTCTTTGTCGAACGCAGCCCAATCACCTTTCTCGGCATATATCAGTGAAAGGTTATTGTGAGCGACCCACGCATCAGGCTTCAATGCCAGCACTTTTTGAAAGTCTGCAATGGCCGCATCAAAATTCTTCAGCCCAATCTCGCAACCGCCAAGGTAAAACCACGCCTCCGCCGAGTCAGGATTCTCTTTCACGAAGTTCGAAAAGAACGCCTCTCCGCCTTTGACATCACCCTTATCCATAGCTTTCTTGCCTAGCGCGAGCGGATCGCCGGAACCCGGCCCTTGTTGACCCGGCGAAAGATCTGGGGCCTTTACCTGTGCCGCCATTGGCAGACATCCTAGCCAAAGAAACAGTACGAGACACTTTCGCATGTCATTGCTCCTTTTCTTCGGTATTAGACACCGCAAGAACAGGAACATCCTCACAATTTGAAAATATTCTTCGTATCAGCGGTCGGCACTCATCTCACCGTCGGTCGTGCCCTGCAAACCAATCCATCACACGCCGTTGAAACTCTTGCGGTGCCACGTTCGAGGCACCACCGTGGTCAGCATCCGGCACAATCCACAACTCACAGCGCGCGCCACATACCTTTTCTATCTCCTGCGCGTTGTGCATGGGAATATTTCGGTCAGCAGTTCCTGCAATCAACAGCGCCGGTACCTGCGAGTGCTCTACCGCCGATTGCGGATTCGCGTTCGTCAACCACACGCCATACCGTATGCGGCCCCACAGAATCGCCGTCTCAATGACCGGCCTGCCCAGCGTCTTCCAGAAGATCGTGCTCGTGTGCGTGAGCCATCCCATGCGCTCGTAGCCGGTTGTACGAAAGTGCGCAAACGGAGACTCCACTGCTACCGCGCACAACTGCGGCGTCACTGCTGTCGCCTGCAGCCCAATCGCTGCACCCATCGATTCGCCCATCAGGTATGTGCATCCCGGCTCGCGGCCACGCATCCACGCAACCCACCGGCGCACGTCGTCCCGTTCCAGAACGCCGTATGTTGCCACTTCTCCACCTGATTCACCATGGCCCCGAGAATCCGGCAGCAATACCGCATAGCCATGTGACAAAAAAAGGTCAGCAAATCCCGACATCCCAATCCTGTTGTCGCCGATTCCATGTAACAGAATAACGGACTCTCCATTTGCCTTCGCTGGAGTGACAAACCACCCGCGTAGGTCTGCGCCATCCGCCGCATTCACGCTGACATCTTCCACCTTCGCGCCAAACGACTGCCGGTAACGCTCCTCAACGATCAGGGCCTTGGCCATCGGCCTTCGCGGCATGATCATAGAGAGTCGCGCCAGTTCGATTCCGGCAGCGATGCATCCCACCGCATATATACAGGTGATCCACAGGAGCCACTTTCGCAATCGCATCGGGCCTTTCAGACTCATCATTAAAACTACGCCGGGTTGGCGGGTGGCCCAGATCCTAACCTACTGCTTACTCGTCCTCAACCACCGCAACACATCAGCGCGCACTGCCTCATACTCTGGCTCGCGCTCCGGATAACTCTTGATCGTCCCATGCGCCGCGCCTGTGTACCAGTCGAGCGCGAAGTCCTTCACCGCTTCCTGCCGAGCCTGTTCATCACTCCGCAGCACATCGCCCTCGACCGCCGCAGACTTCGCCGCCTCCGCGCTCTCAAGCGAGATGTATTCCTTCACACGTCCATCCGCGCCGAAGCTCTCAAAGTTGTAGCGCGTCAGCGACCTGCCCACGGGCAGGTAATACTCGCGCACAATCCAGTGTTCGCGCACTCCGCTTTTCCCAGTGATGTCGAAGCTATCAATCACGTCGCTCTCACGCGCGCTGATGCCTTCCTCTCCACGTTCGCGCGCGCCGCGCAGCACCGCGCGTTCGCGGTCAAACTCTTCCCAACGTCCCAACGCGGCTTCGATGATCACCAGGTTTTTGTGCGCGCGCCACATCTCCGGCTGCTTCGCTACCACTGCGCGATACGTCAGTTCCGCCGACTCATACTCATGCAGCGCGAGCTCCGTATCGCCCACGCCGACGACCGCATCCACGCTCTCGGGATGCGCCTTCGCATACGCCACGAACAGCGACTTCGCCTGCGCATAATGCTTGGCTGCAAGCTCCTGCTTGGCCTCGCCAAGGCTCCCCGGCGCAACCGTTTGTGCTTGCATCCCAGAAGCGAGCAGCAATGCCGAGCCCAATTGTCTCCACGAAATTCCCATCACTCTCAACAGTAGATAGACGCAGCCCGCACGTAAAGTCTTCTCTACGCTCTATGGTCTACTCTCTACCTTCTTGCTTTTCACGCTATGCATCGCTGTTCCACCCAGCACAGTAACCACGAGGATCAGCGCAACCCACATCAACTCAGGATGCCGCTCCGTAAACGGCCGCTCATCCGGCCGAGGATGGTAGTCAGGATTCGCCAGCTCCGGCCCAAGCTGCGCAGCGATTGCATTGGGTTGCAGCTGGAACAGCCGCGCATAGTCGTACACCGGAGCGCGCAGCGCGGCATCTCCGTAGCGCAGCACGTAGCTCGCGCCCGCAGCAGCATCAAAACACAGCGTCCGCTGCCGCATCTGGAGCTGCACGCTCTGGATCGGCAGCGGAGTATCGTCGCCATTCTCTACGGTCACGGTCACGGTTGCAGGCTCACGCAGGTTGCTTGCAACTTCGGCGTCCACGCTCAGCTTCTCCTGGTGGATTGCCGGTCCGCCGCCCGCGCCGCTACGCGTAATCCGCCAGATGTCGCCCGCAATCATCTCGCTGGAGTCAGGCGCGTTTGGATCGTCCTTCTTCGTCATGCGCGCCATCACCATCACCGAGCGCGAAAACTCCTTGCTGAATCCCGGAGCAAAGCTGAACGCCACGCGCTCGACCGGAACATGCGCGGGAACCTGGAACGTGATGACGCTCTGCTTGCCCTTCTGCACCACCGTGCTCGTCACCGCCACCGGCGTATACAGCGTCTGCGCCTCGCGGCTCGGCGGAATCTCCGCGCCCTCCACAATCTGCGGCTCCAACCCGGGATAGACGCCGCCATCAATCGACATCACATGCATCTGGATATGCAGATGCGCAAAGTTCGATTCCTGCAGCGGAAGCGTGGTTGAGCGCGAAAGCCCCTGCCGGCTCAGGTCGAACAACGTGAACGTTCCAAGCTGTGTCGTTGTGTCATTGAAGCTATTCGATCCAGAAACCTTCACCGTGGCAACAAAATCCTTGGCATCCAGCTTCAGCATCACGTCCGTGTAAGGCCGCGACGGCATCTCCAGATCGAAGACTACATCTCCGCCATACATGCCCAGGTTGAGCACCGGCGCGCTCTGAACGTCAGCCGCAGCCGGCTCGCTCGTGCTCTGCACAAACGGAGTCTCTGTTCCGCCGGAATACAGTCGCAGATCGTCCGCAGATCGTCCCGCTGCATGTGCGAACGTCGTCGCGTCGAGCACCGCACACGCCTGCCCACTTGCTCCCGCGGGCAATTGCACAGCACGCTGCCAGCGCAAATGCTCCGGGCTCGCAACCGGCCCCGACGGCTGCGTTGCACCAAACTGCAGCAGCAAAGCGAGTGCAAGCAACACTCTCAAGAATTCCCTCCAACACTGCCGCTACGCAGTCCCAGCAAATCTTTCTGGTAAGCGTAGCTCACCGCCATCAGGATTACGCCCAACCCCAGGTAGCTCACGATGTGGTATCCGGTTCCCATCGTGCGCATGTCCCACACCACAACCTTGATCACCGTCGCTGCCAGCAGAATCAGGCCTAGCCAGCGCGCCAGCGCCAGCCGCTTCCAGAAGCCAAGCACCATCATCGCCGAACCCTGCACCATCATCCACGCCGAGAATAAGAAGTCGGCAGACTCCTGCCCGGCATTCAACGCTCGGAATATCTCGCGACGCACCGCCAGCAGCATCACCAAATTGATAAGCACCAGCGCAATCGCCGCCATCGTGTTATCGCCCGCGGTTTTCCCATCGCCACTCTTCGTA
>Ga0206815_1138_pt1 | contig 19383 bp, 11 predicted proteins | sample Alteio_BWOrgCont_91_FD_152864 | JGI IMG/M metagenome (GOLD analysis project Ga0206815, IMG submission 152864) | Enriched cells from forest soil in Barre Woods Harvard Forest LTER site, Petersham, Massachusetts, United States -... | ecosystem: Environmental > Terrestrial > Soil > Temperate forest >...
TGCGATGTGTAACCAAGGAGGAGCCATCATGCGTGGTGCTGTTCTAGGAGTGTGTCTGTTGACGATGGCGGCATCTGCGTATGCCGCGACCACCGGCAATTGTTCGATTGCCGCCGGACGCTGGGATGGAAAGATGACCTTCAGTTGGGACCGCGGAGATTGCGCCGGAGAAAGGCACTGCCATGACGGAAATTCGGACATGGAGTGGAGCAGGTGGACTGGCATCTCCCCGGAGGACTTGCAACACGAGGGCGCGACGATTGACGCGCGGATGACGGCCGAGGCCGGGGAGATGCGCTGTGCCGGGAAGGTGCATGACGGAACCATGCAAGGAAGCTATTCCTTCACTCCGAACGCAGATTTTGTAAAACGGATGGAGGCGATGGGCTTTGACAGTCAGAGTGAGGACCGGTTGCAGGGTTATGTCTTCCTGAATGTGACAACCGCATGGATAAAGGATCTGAAGGACGCGCATGTGGCTGGCATGACGGCGGAAAACCTGATGGGGCTAAGGGCGTTGAAGGTGGATGCCGCGTATGTTCGAGCCATGGCTTCGGACGGCTATCCAGAGCTGGGCGCACAAAAACTGACCAGCATGAAGGCGGTTGGCGTCACGCCAGAAAAAGTTCAGGCCGTGCGAGCTATGGGATATTCCCCTACGGAAGAAGAACTGATTCAGATGAGCGTCTTCAAGATCGACGCTCCGTTTGTGGAGCGGATGAAGGCACGCGGATTCAAGAATCCGACTATTGGGCAATTGGTTCAGATCAAGGTTTTCAAGCTCGATGAATGACCAGTCGACATCGGGCCTTGTGCTGTAAATTCGATGTTTTGATCGATAAACATTTTAGAAGCTAACCAGCCAGAGCCGGTGAACTTGCGTAAGTCGCGCGAGTTCACCGGCTCTGGCTGTATCCGTTGCCATTTTGACCGGCCGACTTTGATTTTGGAAAACAACTGCTCTTTCGGAACAATCCTCGTCCATTCTTCGTTACTATTCTCCATACCTGCAATTTCCGTGATTTCCGCAGCGGAACAATCCATCCTTGAGGAGAAGCTCTTTGTCTCTTGAGATTCGCGGCATATCCAAGCGCTACCCTAATGGCGTCCAGGCACTCAACAACCTCAGCCTGAGCATTGGCAACAATATGTTCGGGTTGTTGGGGCCGAACGGGGCGGGGAAGTCAACGCTGATGCGCACCATCGCCACGCTGCAGGACCCCGACTCCGGGCAGATCCTGCTCAATGGGATGGATGTGGTGGCCAACAAGGACGCGGTGCGCCGCCAACTCGGCTACCTGCCGCAGGAGTTCGGAGTGTACCCGCGCATCTCGGCGCTGGACATGCTTCACCATCTTGCGGTGATGAAGGGCATCAGCAAATCCAGTGAGCGCAAGGAGATCGTCGATGCGCTTCTGCGCCAGACCAATCTCTGGGACGCGCGCAAGAAGGCGCTGAGCACCTACTCCGGAGGCATGAAGCAGCGCTTTGGCATTGCGCAGGCGCTGCTGGCCAATCCCAAGCTCATCATTGTCGACGAGCCTACTGCCGGACTTGACCCGGCGGAGCGCAACCGGTTTCTAAATCTGCTCAGTTCGCTGGCTCGGGATGTGATCGTGATTCTCTCCACCCACATCGTCGACGATGTGCGCGAACTCTGCCCGCGGATGGCTATCATCAGCAACGGAGAAGTCGTGCTGGAAGGAGCTCCGGAAGAGACGCTGGAGCGATTGAAGAACTCAATCTGGAGCATCCTGGTGAAGACAGAGGAAGAGTTCACGGCGATCTCAGCGCAATACAAGGTAGTTTCGACCAAGCTGCTGGGCGGCGCGCACGAGCTGCGCATTCACTCGGAGACTGCACCGGGTGAAGGATTCCGGCAGGTAGACCCGGAGCTTGAAGACGTGTATTTCCTAACCCTGAACACCCAGCGCGTGCAGTAAGTCATTGCCAGGAGAGCAGGCCCATGTTTTTGGATTTTTTCCTATTCGAAATCAAGCTGCGGCTGAAGAGCATATCAACCTATTGCTATATCGGGCTCTTCGGTCTGCTGACATTTCTGTTCGTGGCAGCCGAAGACTTTGGGCCATTACCGGCAGGAAAAATCCTTCTCAATGGTCCTTACGCCACCCAGCGCTATGACATTCTGCTTGGCTTCTTTGGCTCCATTATTATTGCCGCGATCTTCGGCACATCCATCCTACGGGACTTCCAACGCGACACCTATCAGATCATCTTCACCAAACCCATTACCAAGTTTGCCTATCTCGGCGGCCGCTGGGCCGGTTCGCTGGTTACCACATGGATTGTCTTCCTGGGCATTCCCCTCGGCGAAGTCCTGGGCTGCTTTGCCCCATGGGCAGACCACACCCGCATCGGACCGATCGATTTGCCGATGCTGGCCTATCATTTCGCTGTCCTCCTTGCGCCGCAAATCTTTTTCCTGGGCACAGTCTTTTTTCTCGTCGCGGCCATCACTCGCCAGGTCGTTGTGGTCTACCTCCAAGGGGTAGTTCTTTACGCGATCTACTTCATTGATCTGGTCGCGGTCTCGCAAACGCGCAGCCTCACTCCCTACTGGCCCGCGGTCTTCGATCCGGTTGGCCTCTTGCTGAGCGGCAGCATGACCCGCTATTGGACGGTAGTAGAGAGCAATACCCTTTGGATACCGTTCAATCCGATGTTTGTGTGGAACCGCATCATCTGGTGTTCCGTTGGCCTGATTGCACTCGCAGCCGTATTTCTTCTATTTCCCATGTCCGCCGAGGCGCTCACCTCGCGGAAGAGCCGAAAGCAAAAGAAGGAACTCCAGGAGTCCACCGCGCCCCCTCCGCCGCGGTTTCACAATCTGCTACCGATTGTTTCGACGCAATACTCCTTCGCCACTGGACTGCAACAGTTCTTGTCATTGACTCGAATCTACTTTCGCAATATCTTCCGCGAGATTCCCTTCTGGGCCATCACCCTGATCATGGTGGTGATCTGCATGAGCAACGGCCACTTCGCCGGAAATATCAACGGCGCCGACGTGTGGCCGGTCACCTATTACATGCTCGAAGTGATCGAGGGCGGGGGAGTTCTTTTCCTCTACATTGTCGCGACTATGTATGCGGGTGAACTGATCTGGCGCGAGCGAGATACGCATTTTGAACAGATTCACGACGCTCTGCCATGCCCCAGCTGGCTCGATACTCTGGGCAAGCTTTCCGCGCTCGCCGGCGCCGAACTTTTTCTGCTCACCGTAGTCATGATTTGTGGCGTGCTCTCGCAGACGATTTCGGGCTACTACCACTTTGAGTTACTTCAATACTTCAAAGAGCTGTATTTGGTCACTTTTCCGGCTGTTCTGATATTCGCATTGCTAGCTTTTTTCTTGCAGACGATCGTCAGTAACAAGTTCATCGGTCATGGAATCGCCATCGGCGCATTTATAATCCCGACCATTTTGGAGCGTGTCGGTCTTTCGGATCGCCTTTATCTTTACGACGACATTGTTCCCTACACCTATTCGGACATGAACGGCTACGGTCACTTCGTGCAGCCATTACTTTGGTCCACGGTGTACTGGCTGAGTTGGGCGGTATTGCTGGGCGTCATCGCCAGTCTGCTCGCGCGGCGCGGGGCCGAAACCGGCCTGCGCACGCGCCTGCGCGCTGCAAAGCAATCGTTGCCCGCCTATGCCATTCTGCTCATCGTGCCGGTGCTCGCGATCATCGGCAGCGGAGCCTGGTACTACTACAACACCCAGGTTCTCAACGAGTTTCGCACCGACAAGGACAATCGCAAACTTCAGGCCGACTACGAAAAGCTCTATAAGAAATACGAGCGCCTACCCATTCCCAAGATCACCGCTGTCGACACACATGTCGATATCTATCCGGAGCGGCGCGCTTTCCACGCGACCGGCACTTACACCGCGGTCAATAAAACCGATAAGCCCATCGAGGATATCTACATCACCAACGGTCAACGCTCCATCAAAGCGATTTCCTTTGACCGTCCTGCAACAGCCACCTTATCCGACACGAAACTCGGTTTCTGGATTTATCATCTGGCCACGCCACTCGCTCCGGGCGCCTCCATTCAGATTCGCTTCGAATGCGCCTATGACAACCCCGGCTTCCGTAACAACGGCGAGGAGGCGCAATTCGCCTACAATGGTACCTTCTTCGACTTGGGCTACTTTCCATCTCTGGGCTATAGCCAGGGCCGTGAATTAGATAGTCCTGTTCGCCGAAGAGAAGCTGGTCTTGGTCCTCTCGAAGAACTGCCCGATCGCGGCGATACCTACGGCGTGAACACCGATCTCTTCAGCCCTGATTCGGATTTCATTACCTATCACACGATCGTCAGCACCTCACCAAGCCAGATTGCCATTTCTCCCGGAGACCTCGTTCGCGAATGGCAAGAGGATGGCCGTCATTATTTTGAATACAGCATGGGCTCCACGCGCATCCAGGACTTCTTCGACTACAACTCCGGTGACTACGCGGTTAAGCGCGATACGTGGAATGGCACCAAGCTGGAAATCTATTACCTTCCGAGTCACACCCGCGATCTGGACAAGATGATGGAAGCCTCTAAAGGAGGCCTAGATTACTACACCAAGAACTACGGGCCATATCAGTTCGACCAATACCGTATCATCGAATTTCCCCGCTACCGTACCTTTGCGCAATCCTTCCCCAATACCGTTCCCTTTTCGGAGGGTATCGGCTTCATTGGAAGGCTGGTGCGGCCAGATGATATCGACTTCACCACCTTTGTAACCGCTCATGAATTGGCTCATCAATGGTGGGGGCATCAACTTGTCGGCGGTATGGAAAAAGGCTCGAACATGATGTCTGAGAGCCTGGCTGAATACTCAGCTTTGCGTGTCATGCAGAAGAAATATGGCGACGAGCACATGCGACGCTTTTTAAAGCATGAGTTGGATGGCTACCTGCGCGGACGTGCTGGCGAGGTTCGCCATGAGCCGCCGCTGGTGCTGGTCCAGAACGAGCCGTATGTTTGGTACCAGAAGGGTTCGATGGCCTTTTACGCGCTCTCAGACGCCATCGGCGAGGACAAGCTCAACCTGGCTCTCAGGGAGTTCCTCGAAAAGTGGAAGATGAATGGGCCTCCCTATCCTGACACCCGCGGCCTCGTTGAAGCTCTGCGCAAGCAGACGCCGCCGGAGTTCCAGTACATGGTGACCGATCTCTTTGAGACCATCACGCTCTACGACAACAAGGCTGTATCCGCAAAGATGCAGGAGACGCCGGATCACAAATACAAAGTGACGCTGGTTGTCGATGCTCGCAAGATGCGTGCCAATGGCGAAGGCGCCGAGACTCAGATTCCCATCCACGATTGGATCGAAGTAGGCGTCTTCAAGGGCAAGAAAGATTCCGAGCAGCCGCTGCATACCGAGAAGGTGTGGATCACCCAGCCGCGCACGACCTACGAATTCATCGTGAACGAAAAGCCGACTCGCGCCGCGATCGATCCGTACAGCAAGCTGATAGACCGCAATCCTGAGGACAATTGGGCGGATGTGGAGTAGGGTCGTTCGGCCATCCTCCACAATGTTCTTTGGGTAAAATTTATTGCAATATCCAAGATCCCGATCGGAACTAATCTCTAAAATTCGGGTTTGGGTTAGATGATCGCCATTCGCTCCACCGACGGGCTTGCTCTCGTACAGGACGGATCGGAGTTCAATAGCGCGGTCGGGGTATTGGTGCGGACGAGATCGCAGCCTGCGGTTTGAGCCAGAGAACCTAGCCCCGGCGAGTCTATGTGCGCTACTGAGAGGGACGATGAACCCCCTGACTTACCTGCTTGGAATGCGCTCTGCCTGGTCTATATTGATTCTGTTGGCCCTGGGACAGGGAAAGCTGTTTGCACAACAGCCCAGACCACCGGGACAAGAATGGCCTCCGAACGATCCATATAATCAGCAATTTGCGCCTCAGGAGCCACCGGGTCAGCAATCAGGCTACGGGCAGACTGCTTATCCTTCGCCTCAACCGTACGGCCAGCAGCCCGCCTATGCGCAGCCGCAATACGATCAGCAGCCTGACCTTCAGCAGCCCTACCAGGACCCTGCCCAGCAATACCCGCAGCAGGACTCTGGACAGGGGCAGCCCCCGGGGCAGGCTCTCAATACAGTGCAACTGGAACAGTTGGTTGCCCCTATCGCGCTTTATCCGGACACGCTGGTAGCCCAGGTACTGGCCGCCGCGACCTACCCGGCCCAGGTGGTGGACGCCGACCATTGGCGACAGGCTCAGGGCTATGCCTCGCCTGACCAGATTGCCGCCGGATCGGACGCACAGACCTGGGACCCGAGCCTGAAGGCGCTCACGGCATTTCCGCAACTACTGGCCGAGATGGACCAGAACCTGCGCTGGACCATCGCCCTGGGCAACGCGTATTACAACCAGCCGCAGGATGTATTGGACGTGGTGCAGGTCATGCGTCAGCGCGCTCAGGCGGCTGGGAATCTGCAGAGCACCCCACAGGAAGCCGTCAGCAACGACCAAGGCTATCTCCAGGTGGCTCCGGTCAATCCGCAGCTGGTCTACCTGCCGGCCTATGATCCGTGGACGGTCTACGGACAGCGTATCCAGCCCTATCGCGGATTCTCGCTGGGTGGAGCTCTGGGGTCGTTCTTCGGCTCGTCTTTCGGTTCGTCCTTCGGATCGGGTGCGGTCCGCTTCGGGCTTGGAATCGCCATGTCGGCCTTCAGCCACACCAGCTTTGGATGGCTGGGTTGGGGTCTCGATTGGCTAACCCACTCCCTGCTCTTCCATAACTCGAACTACTATTCGCACAGCACTACCGTGGCAGACTGGGGACTTCCGCATGGCGGACCACGCGCCGCATACTCACATGGAACAATGGCTGGCCGGCTACCCGAAAACTCCTTCCGGACGCAAAGTGTTTACCCCCGGCCGGGTAGAGATTCCAACGGCTACGGTAGCTACAATCGCGGCTATAACCGGCCTGCGGGGCAGGGGTACGTCCAGCCTCCGAACAGATACGCTGAAAGCCGGCCAGCCCGAGACTCATATCGTAGCTATCCGTCGCCTGGCGCCACCTACGCCCGTCCACCGATGGAGGCATACAACCGTGTCCCGCCGCAGCCTTACAGCCGTCCCGTTCAGGGATACGGCTCCGGCTCTTTCCGGGCACCCACGAGCACCTTCGCGGCAAGACCGGGCATGGCCTACAATGCTGCGCCGCAGCCTTACCGCCCGCCGTCAGCGGCCTTCCAACAACGTGGCAATTTCGCAGAGCGGCCTTCCGAATATGGCGCAAGTAGAGGCTTCGACAGCTATTCGGCCAAGCAGCCAAAGTCGAGCGGATTCCATCCCTTTGGGGGTGGTCACGAGTCCAAAGGCTTCGGCGGCGGAAAGAATTTCAGTAGCCACCACTCGGGCGGGGGCGGTCACTCAGGCGGCCACGGCGGCGGCAAGCACCATCGGTAAGACCGCAATTCAAAGCAGTTCAACCTATCAATGGATCTCAAGCCGAGTACGCAACCTGATGTCGACGGAGGAGGATCCGATCATGACCTCAAAGATACCGGGATCGACAATAAACTTCTTCGAGACCACATCGTAGTATGCGAGATGATCGGACGGCAGTGCGAGATTGACATGCTTCGTTTCACCAGGCTGTAGTACGACGCGTTGAAACCCACGCAGGCTCTTGATCGGCTGCACTACATTCGACTTCAACTGATGAACATACATCTGAGCAACCTCCGATCCAGCCCGCGAACCTGTATTTTGCAGATCAAAGGAGACCGTCACTTGTCCTTCCGCATTGGCGCTGGTCTGTGAGAGCTTCAGATTGCTGTACTTGAACTGCGTATAGCTGAGGCCATGGCCAAATGGATAAAGAGGCACACCCTTGAAGTAAAGATAGGTGAATCCCTTGGACACATCGTATTCATTTTGTGGCGGCACGCCGTCCAGGCCAGCATAGACGGTATAGGGCAAACGGCCACCTGGGTCGTAATCGCCCAGCAGCGTCTGCGCGATGGCCGTGCCTCCAGCCTCGCCCGGATACCATGCATCGAGAATGGCGGGAAGATGATCGTTGGCCCACATTACTGCGAGCGGGCCGGCATTCATCAGCACCAGGACAGTTTTAGGATTCGCCGCGTAAACTGCTTCCAACAATTGCTCCTGCGCGCCAGGCAGGTTCAAGTCCCTTCGGTCTTTGCCCTCGGCTTCGACCTTGAGATTCGTTCCAAGAAATAGAATGGCGACATCCGATCTTCGTGCGAGTTCAACTGCGCGGGCCATCGCAGACGGATCGGCGGGTTCGACAAACCCAGCACCCTGTTCGTATTCCACCTTGACTCTCGGGCCGAGCGCTTCCTTCAAGCCTTGCAGCGGGCCAACTTTGCGCGCCGGCGTCCCATAATAATTGCCGGTCTCGTAGTCGGTATCTCCCGCAGGCCCGATCACCGCGACACTCTTCAGTTCGCTCTTGTTCAATGGCAGAAAGTTATTCCGATTGGAAAGCAGCGTCATTGACTCAAGCGCAGTTTGCAGCGAGAGTTGCAGATGCTCTGGTGAGCGGATTACGTCGGCCGTTATCTTCGAGTAGGGATTCATAGCAGGAGGATCGAAGGCGCCGAGTCGAAAGCCAACCCGCAAAACCCGTGACAGCGCCCTGTCCACGTCTGACGTTTGCAAAATGCCACGCTGTACCGCCAGAGGAATGTTCGTTTCGTATTGAGCATCATCGGAATCGCACCCAGCCTTGATGGCCTCTGCCGTCGCTTCAACCGGATCTTCAAAGTAGTGGTGGCCGGCTACCAGCAGGTTAACTCCGCCAAGATCGTCGGTGACAAAGCCGTCAAACCCCCACTGTCCGCGCAGAATGTCTGTCAGCAGATATTTGTTGATTGCATCCGGAGCGCCATTGATCGCGTTGTAAGAAGCCATCACTGACTGCGCATGACCTTCCATAATGGCCGCCTTCCAATGCGGTAGCCAGTACTCCATCAGGTTGCGTTCGTCCACTTCGGCAGAGAGTCTTTGACGGTTCGTCTCTACGTTATTGACCGCGAAATGCTTCACCGTCGCGGCAACCTTGAGATAGTGCGAGTCATCGCCCTGCAGGCCCTGTATGTACGCAACACCCATACGACCTGTCAGAAAAGGATCTTCACTGAACACTTCTTGTATCCGTCCCCAGCGAGGGTCGCGGCTGATATTGATCACCGGCGAACGAAACACCAAGCCATGCTTCGAGCGAGGACCATCCGCGCCAATGTTGTACAGAGCTCGCGCCTCATCCGACATAGCGCTCGTAATCGTTCGAACCATGGCCGGGTCCCAGGTCGCGCCCATTGCGATGGCGGCAGGGAAGAGAGTTGTGGGTTGCTTCGACCATACGCCATGCAGAGTCTGGTTCCATCCGCCCCACGCCGCCACCTTGAGACGAGGAATGCCAACGTTCAGATGGTTCAATTGCTGCGCCTTTTCTTCAAGCGTCATGCGCCCAATCAGATCCGCGATCCGCTGCTCGGTTGGCTTGGAGGGATCAAGATAAGCCGGCTGCGCCGCGTTCTGCGCGGCTGCGCCGCGCAGGCAAAGCAGAAAAGTGAAGGCAACAACCACAGGTTTCATAACTAGGTCTCCTTGAGCAAAGCGTACGGTCAATGGGTGCATGAGATGGCTCCATCGGGCGAAGCCATGTTGCCTGCTGTGCCTATCGCTTTTCTTCTTGCTTGGTGCGCAGCGGCTCGATCACCGATGCCATATCCTCATCGCCGTACCCCTTGGCGATGGCCGCTTCAAATAGGCTTCTTGCGGTTTCGACAGTCTTCAAATCAACGCCACAGTTGGCCGCCTCGATCTGAGCATAATTGAGGTCTTTGGTCATCAGCTTGAGCAGAAAATTCACCGCGTAATCGTGGTTGACCATTCGCGTCGAGATGGCCCCAAGCAACGGACTACCCGGCGCACCTGATTTCAATATGGACAGAGCCTTCTCCCGATCAAGCCCGCTGCGCTCAATCCACGTTAGCCCTTCTGCCAAGGAGGCCACTTGCACCCCGCAAAGAAAGTTGTTGATCAACTTCATCTTTGCGCCGCTCCCAATTGGCCCCAGATGGAAAATCTCTTTGCTCATTGCTTTCAGCACCGGAGTGGAGGCTTGGAGCGCGGAATCGTTTCCACCCACCAGAAACAAGAGTTGGCCAGCTTGGGCCTGCATGCGGCTGCCCGTCACTGGAGCATCCAGCAACTCAGCTCCATGCTGCGCCGCGTATCCCGCCAGCTCCGATATCCATGCCGGGCTCACTGTGCTCGATTCAATAAGAACGGCGCCTTGTTTCACCTTTTCAAGCGCCCCATCCTTACCTGTCCAAACTTCACGCGACGCAGCATCATCCGCCAGCATTCCGATGACAATCGACGCGCCATCCGCGGCCTTCGCTGGTGTAGACGCTAGCGTCGCGCCAGCGTTCACCAACTCTTGAGCTTTGCTGGCGGTGCGGTTATATACAGTCAACGTGAATCCGGCTTTCAACAGATTCATGGCCATGCCTGCGCCCATCGTGCCTAGTCCAAGTATCGCTACATTTTCACTCACAGAAACGACCTCCTCTTGGTTGCTATCAGGCCAGCGAACGGACTTGTATCAAACGGTCCGAGTCCTTTGTTTCCACCTGGATCGAATTGCGCAGCGGCCGCCCAAATCCCTCGAACCGCACCTCCATCCAGTCCCGATCTCGCAGCGCAACGCCGTCACCAAAACTCAGGGAATGCGCACCGAAGAAATGTACATGTACATCGCCCGGCCGGCGGTGGCCCTCGAACTTGAAGTGATGATGCTCCAGGTTTTGAAGGCTGTGGCACATATTTGCCTCCCCTGTCTCGATCGTCTTCGACCAGATGGTCTCTGCCCCGCGCTGAATCTTTACCTGTCCAGTGACCGCCCCAAACTCAGCGTCAATTACTAACTCAGGCCCCAGGCTGCATGTACGTAGCTTCGAGCCGGCAAGATTTAGGTAGTTGAGCTTTTCGAATTGATGGTCGGAGAACTCATTACCTGCAGCCATACCGATGCGATACGGTGCGCCGTCTTCGCCAATGATGTAGATGCCTGCCACTTCAGCCTCTTCGCCACCATCTTCCGCATAGGCGGGGACGGTTAACGGCTCAAACGGCCTGCGCAACATCGTTCCATTGCCCTTGTAGAACCACTCCGGCGCGATTCCAATCTTGCCTTCCACGGGGCGTCCGCCTTCAAGGCCCCACCGGAACATTCGCATGCTGTCCGTCACAGCTTCGGCTGGCTTCGGAGAGTCCTTAACATGCATCGCCTGTCGATGCTTTGCGCTTCCCAGGTGGGTCAAGCCCGTTCCCGTAATGAGCATTCGTGACGGCTTTCCCGGCACATCGATCGGCGCCAGCAGATGCCACTCGGATATTCCCGCATATACCGCGTCGTAATCCAATATCTCGCCATGGGCGAGGGCTAGCACCAATTCGCTAAGCTTATCTTCGCCGTGCAGGCAGCGTCCCGCCAGTTCGTAGATACTCTCCGCTTCCGTGAGGCATCGGAGATAAGGCTCTTCCACAATCGCGACCCGGCGCGACGAGCCGTTGCCAATCTGAACCAGATGAATCGTCACGTATTTTCCCCTACTCGATGATGGTGAAGCGTTTGAGCGATTCTTCGTTCACAGTCAGGCCGAGACCTGGAGTCTGTTCGTCGAGGTCGATCGATCCATCGACCGGAACCGGCTCGCCGTCGAAGATGTACCAGAACAACTCGTTGCCCACTTCCACATCGACCTTGGGAAAGAACTCGGCCATCGGCGAGTTCAGGCTGGCCATCACAACATGGTAGTTGTGCATTTGCCCCGCGTGTGGAATCACCGGAACCTGATACGCCTCGGCCAGCGCCGAGATCTTGCGCGCCTGGCTGATTCCTCCGACCCGGTTGGTGTCGAACTGAATGTAATCGAGCGCATTCGCCTCCAGCAGTTCACGAAATCCAAAGATCGTGAACTCATGCTCTCCGCCTGCAATCGGGACTCGCCCGTAGGCTTTCAACTCTTTATAGCCACGCGTATCGTCCGGAATCACAGGCTCTTCGAGCCATCGCAGATGGAAAGGTTCCAGCAGTGGCAGCATGCGCTTGGCATAGTCGAGCGTCCAGCCCATGTACGCGTCCGCCATCAAATCGATGCCATCGCCCACTACCTCGCGAACCGTGCGCAGCAGCGCGAGATTCTTCTGCATTCCTTCGGCGCCGTCCACCGGACCCCAACCAAAACGCAGCTTCATTGCTTTGTAGCCCTCATCCATGTAGCGCTTGGCCTCGATTCGCAGTTCGTCCAGCGGCATGCTGTAGAGACGGCTTGCATAGACTGGGATGCGCTTTTTTGTCCGCCCTCCAAGCAGTCGGTAGACAGGTTGTTGAGCGGATTTTCCCAGCAAGTCCCACAGCGCAATATCAACCGCGCTGATCGCCGTCATCCCCACACCTTTGCGTCCGAAGGCCATCGTCCGGCGATACATCTGCTGCCAGAGATACTCGATGTCCCATGGATCCGCGCCGAGCAGCAGCGGTTTCAGGTAGGTATCGATGCAGGCCTTGGTCACTAGCGGAGACAAAGCGGCATTGCCCAGCCCGACTAGCCCGGCGTCCGTGAATATCTCCACTAGAACCCATCCATGAAAGGCAAAATTCCCCATCGATGCTTCGCGGAACATCACCAGGTCCATCGGATTGGTGCAAAAGTGGGGAGGAAGCGGAGTAGTCTCGCCATCCCATTGAACGACGCGTGTACGCACTTCGGTGATCTTCATGATGGACTCACTTTCGATAGAAGGTATGGAGATATGAACGGTTGCACTTTGCCCCCGAGGAGCAGGATGGCGAGAAAGCCGATGAGGTGAAACGATCCTACGATGACAAACAACGTTCCGTATCCAAATCCATGTCCAAGCAGAAATCCGGCGACGACGCCGAAGATGGCTCCTCCGATCGCTCCGCCAAATCCGACCAGTCCCGACACGGTTCCCACAGCGGACAGCGGAAAAATGTCCGCAGGTAGAGTCATAATCAACCCGGACCAGGACTGCTGACAAAAGAATGCAATGCTGAACAACAACAACGCCCATCCTACAGGCACATGCGGCACAAGTATCACCACAGGCATAAATAGCGCGCTCAGTCCAAGCACAAACTTCCTGGAGAAATCCAGCGACCGTCCCCGGCTCAGCATCGTACTCGACAGCCATCCTCCCAAAAAGCTCCCTATCCCGGATGCCGCGTATGGAATCCAGGCATAGTAGCTCACATGCTTCACATCGAAGCCGCGCACATCGTAGAGATATTTGGGTAGCCAGAACAGGTAGAAGTACCACGCCGAGTCGCTCATGAACTTGGCGAAGATAAGCACCTGAACCCTGCGCATGCTCACAAGTTCGAGGAACGAGAACTCCCGCGCAATGCGTCGCGTGTCGATCGTGGCCATCGAGAGGTCGTTGCTTCCACGGTAGCTGAAATACCACCACACTACCCATGCCAGTCCCACCGCGCCCGCCGCGAAGAACACCGTCCTCCAGCCACTCGTTAAGAGCACGATGCCTATCAGCGGCGGAGCCAGCACCGACCCCATGGCCGTTCCAGCATTGATAATCCCCATCGCCGTCGATCGCCGCTCCAGCGGAATCCACTCCGCCACAACTCTGGTAGCCGCAGGAAACCCTCCACCTTCACCCATCCCTAGCAGGCAGCGAGCCACCAGCAAAAAGCCGAAGTTCGTCGCCAGCCCATGCAGAGCGCACGCTCCCGACCACCACAGCATGATCAACAGAAATCCCCGCCGCGTACCCATCCTATCCAGCAGCCACCCACCCGCCACATACAGCAGGGCGTATGGAATGAGAAACGCAAACTGCAGCCATGAGAACTGCTGATCGTTCAGCGGTATGGTTCGTTCAATCGCCGAGATCGCCACAGGCAGCGTCTGCCGGTCGAAGTAGCTGATGGCAATCGCCGCCGTCACCAGCGCGACAAAATACCACCTCGCTTCGATCCGGCCAGAAAGGGTCGAGCTGGGCAATCCCGGCCGCGTGTCTTCTCTCAAGATCGTTGCCACCTAGTGGGAGACGGAAGCTTCCTCAACAAGGATGCATCGTCCGTCCAAACGAACGTTTAGGGAACCCTCATTTCTCTTTTTTGCTCGCCAAGACCCCTGTTCACTCCCCACCGGTCCACCGATCTAAAATTCGGTCAAATTCCGTCGGATATCGTCCGAATCGCTTTCACCAGGAGTACACCGCTTCGACTCTAGGCGTTCCCGGTTCACCGGCGATAATCTGCGTGCTGAGTACGACCTCGATGTTCTTCATGCTTGAGGATGGATTCCGATTGCGCACGATCTGCATCAGGTCCGGATTGCTCAGGAACTCGCCCGCCGCGATGGTGCCCCCGCGGCCAATCCCGGCGGCTATCAGCGTTGGCTTGCCGGTGGTGCCGTCTGTAAAGCGAGCGACAATTGCATAATCCACATAATTGCCAGTGGCCATCTGCTGAGCGCGGTCAACTACCCAGCGCGCCTTTGAAGAGGATGCTGGCGCTGAGGAATCGACAATACTGAAGACAGCCATCAATGGGTCGTTGGCGAAGTGGAAGCGTAGCGGATGGAGAAGCCGCAGCGTCCAGGCATTATCGAAAGCGCCTATGATGACCGACGGCCCATTACGCAGATCCATCAGACTAGTCGTGCTTTCCCCGCGCACGGAGTAGCGCTTGCCCGCGGACTGCAGTCTGCCGGCGATCTTGGTGATGGTGCTCAGGTCATCGATCACGACGGCTGTCACCTGTTCCTTCAGCAGCACCTGGTGCGCCGGATTCTCCGCATCCCGGAGCGTGAGCGCCGTGTATTGGTTTTGATCGGCGACACAAAAAAGAATGGGATCGGACGAGTCAAGAATCGGAGCCCAGAACTCGGCGAGTGCGGATCGAGAAGAGTGACGCCACGCGAGGGCTGAGAAAACCATGACCAGGAGCAAGATCAGAACGCTTAGCCAAATCCAGAGCGACCGCGTTGCCAATGCGGCTCGCACCGGAGGTACGGGATTCGCCGCTCCCGCGGGCGCGATCTCATGAACTGCTTCGACCGCCACAGTTTCATGTTGTGAGAGGTGAAACTGTGGAATGTAGCTTCCCGGCGGGAGCGAAACTCTCAGTTCACCTTCGCGGCCCGGCTCCTGGTAATACTGCGCAATGCGCTTGCGGATCTCCGCTGCGGTCACCCGCACAATCGGATCGCTTGCCGTGTCGTAGTCCGCTGGCTTGCCGAAGATCTCAATACCGATCGTCCGCTCTTTGAGATTTTCGGTGTTCCCTGAAAGCGTCTGATCGACCACGTAGCGCAGAAACGAGGGGAACCTACGGCTGTGGTTGAAAAAGGGGGTCGCCAATAGGCGCTCAACCTGCGCTTCTACCGCAAGCTTCTCTTCCTCGGTAAAAACCACATGGGAACTGGAGGCGAAACTCACAGCAGGGGGTGTCTCCGGCACGGCCTCATTATAGCTCGCTATTAGAACAACTTGCGATTGCGTCTTTACGGTAAGTTTTGCCGATAAGAACTCCCCGTCTTGCTGCAAGGCACTGTTCGACCTCCTTTTAAACGGCTAGAAATTCAGTCGATTCAACAGGTTCACAATCCGCGCAGCGAAAAACTCAGAACAAACACTCAAAGCCGCGGACGGGCTCTATTCGGAGGCTACGCATGACACGAACAAAACATCGGAGCCGGCCATTTCTCTGGCTGGTCTTCCTGGGGACAACCCTGCTCGCAATCTCCGCCTCGCTACGCGCCCAGGTCGGCAGTGCCAGCCTCAGCGGACTGGTCCAGGATCAGAGCGGGGCCATCATTCCCGGGGCGTCGGTAACAGCGCACAATCTGGCGAGTGGCTCCGACCGGACCGAAACCACCAACGGTTCGGGAGTCTTCACCTTCTCCGCTATTCCCAGCGGCGACTACCGCTTAACTGTCACGCAGAGCGGCTTCAAGAGCTTTACCGAGAATCTGATCCATCTCGATCCCGGCGACAATAAATCGGCTTCCGACATTCAACTTGCGGTCGGTTCCATCTCCGAGACGGTCTCGGTGCAGGAGAACGTCAGCAGCCTGCCGCTGGATAACGGCCAGTTGAGCTCTACCATCTCCGCGACCGATCTCGAACGGCTTTCGATCGTTGGCCGCGACGCGACCGAGTTGCAGAGGACTCTGCCTGGATTCGCAATCCGCAGCCTGGGTTCCACGAATACCGCGCCAGATTTTTCGCAGGTCCAGGTTGGGCAGCCGACGCCCTACGCTTCCAACGGGGCTCCTGTGGCTGGCATCACCCTCAAGCTCGATGGAGCGAACCTGACCGACGCCGGCAACTTCGGCGCAAACCTCCAGAACATCAATAACTCGTTTGTCAGTGAAGTGCAGGTGCAGACGTCGAACTTCGGCGCCGATCAGTCCAACGGGCCGGTAGTCATCACCGGTGTTACAAAGTCGGGAACGGATCGCTACCACGGTTCGCTTTATACCTACGCTCGCACCAACCAGCTCAACTCCAACGACTGGCTGGCCAACTTCAACGCGATCGCGCGCCCTGACGATCGCTTCGTGTATCCTGGTGGAACCGTCAGCGGGCCGATTCCTCACTTGAAAAAACTGACGTTCTTTGCCGGCGCCGAGTATGATGCGCAGCGCAATGTCTACGCCTACGGCAGTTCCGGTAGTGCGATTATCCATGCGCTGGTGCCGACAGCCGCGATGCGCACTGGCGACTTCAGCGCAGGGACGCTTTCAGCCTTCCTGGGCCCAAACATAACCAACGGCAACTACGGTACCTTTAACACGCCTCCAACCGTGGGAGACGACGGCTCAACGCTGGCCAATGGAAACATTTCAGCTTTTCTGAACCCTGGTGCGATGGCGTTGGTCAACAACACGCTGCCGCTTCCAACCCGACCGGCGACCGGCACCGACGGCTTCAATTACGACGCTCTCGACCTGGTAAACAACAACGTCAGCCAATTTGCCGGTCGCGTGGACTATAACATCAGCCCCCGCAACGTACTCTTTGGGCGTTACAGCTTTGAAAAGGGGAAACAGGGGCAGCCGCTGGTGCCATACTACGAGCCGACGAGCGTGATGGGAGAAGTGAACACGCCCGGCTACGGAGTCGACAACGACTCCTGGGTGCATAGCGCGGCGGCCAACTACGTCACAGTATTTACACCCACGCTGACCAACGAATTCTACGCAACGCTCACGTCCTTTGTTGAGTCGTTTGACGCTAGAGAGATCGCCGCGCTACAGAAGACCGCGTTCAGCTACCCCTACAACGGCGCATTCGACAATGGCGACAAGCAGTATCCACAGTTGGGAACGTACACGACCTATGGCGGCTTGCCGCTGGGCCTGTGGCCCGATTATTCGCTGAATCCGCTGGAGTTGAAAAAGCTGCAGCCCAATGTTGGCGACAACCTGACCAAGGTGTGGGGCAGGCACACCGTCAAAGTAGGCATCTTTGGCCAGCGCACGACCAACAACCAGACCGCCACTAACCCTGCCACGAATGGCATTATCCAGGACTATTACTACGGTCCAGCAGGCAACTATTTTGCCGACTACAACGGGACTTACCCCGACGGCTCGCCAGCCTACGGAAACCCGCATTTCAACAGCGGCAACGCCTTGGCGAACTTCTTTGAAGGGCAGATCCAGGATTGGCACCAGCAGAACTTCAATCCGTATACGAATCTGTACTTCTGGAACACAGATTTTTATGGCCAGGACACCTGGCACGTAGTCCCCAATTTGGTAGTAACTTTCGGCGCCCGCGTCTCCAAACTCGGAGCATGGCAGGATGCGCATGGCATCGGCGCCGCCATTTGGAACTCCGACCTCTACACTTCGACGTATAACGCGACGACCAATCCCTTGCCTGGCATCACCTGGCACGGGAACAACAAATCGATTCCAAATTCAGGCGTCGGAGCGCCGCCAATTTATTTTGAGCCGCGCGCTGGTTTTTCATGGGATGTCCTCAAGAATGGCAAGACAGTCGTGCGTGGAGGTGTCGGCATCTACCGCTTCCACGACTCGGTTGTGGACGTAACCAGCGAGTTCGCCGAGGCTGAAAACGTACGCTACACCGATCTTCAGGGCTTCGGTGACAATACGCTGGAAGGCGTCAACTCGCTCCATCTCAATCCCAACACCTACGGCAACACCGGGCCCGGCAGCACCGAAACTTATATCTCACCGTCCACCGTCTATGGACTCGACCCTAACGACAATAAGGAGCCGGTAACCAACAACTACAGTTTGAGCATTGCGCACCAGATGCCGGGCAACTGGATCCTTCAGGCATCGTATGTGGGCAACAATAGCAACCAGCTGATGGACAACGGCACTACGCAGGCTGTGGTGCTGGACAACATCAATGCCATTCCAGTCGGAACCCTATTCACTGCAACAGCGGCGGCGAAGATCAACGTGGCAGCCGGCTACAACGCGTGCAACCCAGCAGGCTGCACACCAACCCAGGCTGCGAGTCTGGACAACATCTATAACTACCCCGGCGATAAGGCGGTTCAGAAGGCGCGGCCCTATCCTAACTACAGTCAGATTCTGGAACCGCAACACAACACGTTCGCCAACTACAACGGCTTGCAAATTGAGGCAATCAAAAACATCGGCCGCCTGAACTTCAACGCGAATTACTCCTTCTCCAAAGCGCTCGGCATCCTTGGTTCCTCGGCAGACTTCAACTGGACAGCCGGAATCGATCCATTCCACCTGATCAACAACTATGGCCCTCTGAACTTCGCCGAGACCTCCAAAAGCCGTCGGCCAAGCTTTAGCGGAGCAGAACCAAAGCCCTCCGTGGGATTGTAGGTTGCTGTGGTTGGCGATCCGCTCGCCGATGTGTCGCTCAACTGGAGCGTGGTCTGCGACGCATAGCCGGTGCCGAAGCTATTCAGCGGATGGTTGAGGAAGTTAAAGCCCGCAATGCGAAGGCGCAGGTTGCGGCCTTCACCCATTGCGAAACCTCTCTCCAGCGTGAGGTCGGAGTTGAAAAACGCCGGGCCATGAGCGTATGGCTCGATGTACTGGCCGTTGGTACCAATCGCCGGAAGCGCGAAGCATGATGGATTGAGATACTGATGCGATGCGAGATGCGATCGCGGATTACATGTGAGCACGGGCTGCAGATTGACATCCGGCGTGCCGAGGATCGACTGCGATTCGACGGGATAGGCATTGGCGCCCTGCCCGATGTTGCCTTGCACATAGTAGCCCGGAGAAGCACTGACGCCCGTCTGCATATTGGGGCCGCT
>Ga0206815_1115_pt2 | contig 19364 bp, 11 predicted proteins | sample Alteio_BWOrgCont_91_FD_152864 | JGI IMG/M metagenome (GOLD analysis project Ga0206815, IMG submission 152864) | Enriched cells from forest soil in Barre Woods Harvard Forest LTER site, Petersham, Massachusetts, United States -... | ecosystem: Environmental > Terrestrial > Soil > Temperate forest >...
AATCTCAGAAATGTTATTGATAATTTTTTTAGGCGTGATGGTTATGGCGACGCTGCTGTCATTAACGAGCTTATGCTTGTTGTTACAACCCAAAAAACTCGTTTTTTCAGTGATATTATTGTTATTGGCGGTGGGGTATGGGCTTGACGTCAACTCTACTGCATTGCCTGTGCACGATGCTGCAACGTCGGCAAAGCCCAATATTATTATTGTTGGAATTGATTCGTTACGTCCTGATTATATCGGTTACATGGGTTCGCCATTGGTCACACCAACGCTGGATGCGTTTTTTCAGCATGCCACTGTATTTGGTGAGGCTGTGACGCCTATTGCAAGAACGTTTCCATCGTGGATCAGTTTGTTAACAGGGCGTTATCCTAAACTCAATGGCGCACGTTATGATTTAATTGCGCATTCGGCGGTGGATATGCGTAATAGTTTGCCGATTATTTTGCGTCAGCACGGATATGAAACTATTTTTGCAATGGATGAGACACGCTTTAGTAATATGGATAAAGATTTTGGTTTTGATGAAATTGTAACGCCGCCGGTTGGTTTAAATGATTTTTTACTGGGGACATTTAATGATTTTCCCATGTCTAATTTATTGGTGAATACGCGCATCGGGAAATGGTTATTTCCATACAGTTATGGTAATCGTCCTGCGTTTATTACTTATCGCCCAGCATCATTTTTGAAATTATTGCAGTATGCATTGCCTCAGCAACGTGATAAGCCCTTATTCCTGGCTGTGCATTTTTGTTTGCCGCATTATCCGTATTTATGGGCATCCTTTGGGTCGGTAAATTCAGATGATAGTGAGAATCCGTATCAAGCGTCTATTATGGGTGCTGATCAACAGTTGCGGGATTTTTTAGCGTTACTGCAACAAAAAAACTTATTACAACATAGTATTGTTGTTTTGATTTCTGATCATGGTGAAGCGTTGGAGCTGCCAGGTGATCGAATAACAGCAGGTGATGCGTTTATTCCTGGTATTGATAATACCCAAGGCATGTTACCGCATTTTTATCCGCACAGTTCCGCAGATGAAAAAGTGGATGAATCGGTTGGTCATGGCACCGATGTTTTAGGATTAAATCAATACCACTCGGTGTTGGCATTTCGATTTTATGGGTTGAGCACTAAGCCGGTGCAGTTACTGCCTGGCGTTGTGACGCTAATGGATATTAAACCCACGCTGTTAAGCTTTTTGGGAGTCGCTTCTGTGAATGATAGTGGCGTGTCTCTGCGTGATTCTATAGAGGGTGAGAGAGTCTCAGCGCGTACAACGACGGACATCTTTCTTGAAAGCGATTTTTCGCCTCAGGCGATACATTCTGTGCACCCTGAGACACGCCAATTATTGTTTGAAGGCATCGATTTTTTTCAAATCGATCCTAAAACTACGCGGTTAACAGTGAAAAGTAGCATGGGGCCGTTGATTCTTTCTAGCAAACAGTTTGCTGATATTTATCATTCGTGGATATTGGCGCTTTATCCAACGGATCGACATGTGATGACGCCCATTCTTGTGAATTTGGAAACAGGGCAGTGGACGAATGACTTACGTACGTCTTTCGCAAAAAAATCACCCGTGCGGCATATGCTGCAAGCGTTACAGCATTTTTATAATTCAGAAATACTACCTATTGAAAATTCTTAATACTGATTTTTTGCGTGTTTGTGTATAACTTAAATTATTTTGTTTGTTAAATACAAAGAATCACCATATTTTTAGTATCCCCAGGAAAGTTTTGCACAAGCAGGCCAATCTTTTTCTAAATTCAACAAATAGTGTACATGGTTTGCTGTTCGATTAGCAACTTATTGAAAAATAACAAATATCCACTTATGTTCACTTTGTGTTCTTAGCCCCTGAGGGCTTGAAATTGTGTAACTTAGCCTAGTTTTCTATAGCTTATTAACAGAGTTATCCACAGAAATTGTGGGTAAGTTTGTGGTTGAAAAAAATCTTTAAAAATGTCAACTCTTTCTTAATTGAGAGTCGATTAATTGTTTAGTTGTGCACAATGTCAAAATTTAGACTTGAGCGCTTGCAGATCTCTATTTAGAAAAGCAGCCGTTTGTTTTTCTGTAATTAACTAATTGAAAAATATAAATTATAAATGATAAAACCGGTTAATTTTCTTATGATAATTAAAAGATATCCTTGGGCTTAAGTGTCTTTTGTAGAGCTTAATAACAGAGTTATCCACAGAAACTGTGGGTAAGTTATTGTGTCAAAAAGAGCCGTGGTAAATTTATGATGAGTTGAGTTAAAGCAAGAGGGATGAATCTATGCAATTGGCGGGCAATATATTTTATTCAATTAATAGGGTGGACACGCTGCGCTTTGTCCACCCTATGGTTGAGATAGAATCGTAGGGCGGACAAAGCGCAGCGTGTCCACCAATTTTAATGTGCTGCGGTGTTAGCAAGTTGGAACAATAATGCACCTGTTGTCCAATCCAGATCTTCATCATTTATTTTGTCAGTGATTTTGATGTGTGAACCATTTAATTGATACGTGTTATAGAATAAATCATCAAGATACGTTTCATTCGCACAGTAATTGGCTAAAAATTTCGGATTTTCTTTTGGATAATCTTTTTGGAGTTGATCCCACGATTCACTACAAATAGATTGCACGCGTTGTTCAACAGTGGATTGATCCGGTGTTTGCAGTAAATTAAAAAATTTATAGTCATAATAAGCAGCAGAAAAAACAATAAAGTGTTGATCTGCATGTGGCACGACTTCTTCTACTACATGATGTTGTTGAATAATATTAGTATACGTTGCGCTACATGTTGCATAATCATAATTTCCGACTAATTGATCCATTGTGTAGTTTACTGGATAGCAGCTGCTGGCAGCGGCATCTTTATTCATTGTTGCAAGTGATTGGTCTTGGCCCAAACCTAAAAAGCTCTTTGCGAAAACGTGATAGCTTTTTTTGCCGACTTGAATATCCATTTCATCTTCGGGATGTGTGGTGTCGGTTGTTGTGAAAGTAATTTGTGTTGATGCACCACCCATGTCTATACTGCCAAGTGTTTCCGTATCATGTTGGAAATTTTCTGCAAGATAGTTCACATCTAGCCAACCATAGAGACCTTCCATTTGTCCTGGAATGGTGGCTACTTGTTTGATGGAAAATGCGTAATGGTCTTGAATGTAGTTTTTAACATTATCGTAAATAGCTTGTTGAGAATCGGTTGGTAGTAAACGCATTCCAGCTGTGGCAAGAACGCTAACGGAGACAGTTTTAGGATCAACATGTTCTTTTTGCAGTGTATTAACCGCATCGTCGAGTAATTGTTTTAACGATTCGCCTGCAGCTGTGGGATTTTTACTATAACTTGAAAGGCCTGGCTTGATACTTTCTGAAAAAATATCTTTTATCGCGGGGATGGCTTTATCAGCTTCATATTGAAAAAGATGGATTCGTGAACCGCTGCTGCCCGCATCGATAATGGCTGCATAATGGAACGTATCCGCAAAAACGGTATTTGTCATGCTGATGGAAGCGATTGCAATAGTTGTTAAAGTGAATTTGTTCATGTTCCCCCCTTTTTAATTTGAATAAATAATATCCTATATTGAATTTTATGGCAATTATTATGCTGTGCATATAGTAAGAGATACACAAGGTTACACACAGCAGAAGAGGTGCCGCGAGGCTTTCATATCAATAATAAAGAAATTAGCGTTGAGTATGAGTATGTGTCGTTAACTTAATGAAACTAACTCATTATTTGCTCATGGTCATTTTGCTAGCTGCTCTAGAAAAGTGAGCAACGACGAGGTTTAATTGATTTTTAGAGAGGTTAATAACAGAGTTACCCACAGATTCTGTGGGTAACTTACCTATTTATCGACGTACAGGTCTTTGTGAGTGTTTTGTTGGTATGGCTGGTGATGAAGGCGGGCTAATTGATGCCTCTTGTGGCGATGAGCCAGCTGATGCATAAAAGCGAGCTGATGATGAGCCTGAATTACTCTTAGGTTTTATGGGCTTGTTATTTTCAAGCAACTTATTTAGTTGTGCAGGTTTTTGTGAAAGAGTTTCTTTACCTTCTTCCCTGTCTTCATCATATCCTTCGTGTTTTTCTTGGCGAATTCTATTCGGATCATGCTGATTCGCTTTAAGACGCTCTATACGTTCCATTAATTCTTGAGTAGGTAATTCAGGCACAATTCGTGAGGCGGGGGTCTCTGCGCGGGATAGTGTGACCAATGTTCTGTTATTGTTAGCAAATACTCGCGTTTCACCAGCAAAATGCGCCAAATAGACATTAACCCGAATACGATCGGCGGAAATAGTGCCTGCTTTAATTTCCTCTGCTACGTTAGAAATTGCTCTGCCGCTCACGCCTACACGCCCGGCTTTCTCAGAAAATTTCGGTGCGTGAAACTGTTGGCTAAATAATATGTGCCTCGGATAGGGGTTATGGAAACCCTCCTTGTGGCGCAAGCTATCTGGCAGCTCAGTGCGGATAAGGGCCATCACTGTCAGTAGTTCTTTGATAGCGCCTTTATTTCGGGCCGCTTTTATTTGATTTTGCTGCATGGCCGCTAAGAGCGTCACACAAACTGCATGTAATCGAGCAAGGTAGAGTCTTTCTGATAATTCAATTGTTTGTTTTTTAAGGTTATTTAAACTGTCTAGGGCAGAAAAGCTACTTATTGTACATGTTATATCTTCTTCTAATAGGTCGAGTTTGCTGGCTTCTTTGATCTTATTGATTTTCTTGGTATCACCTTTGGCGCATTGCGCTATAATGCTTGTAACACGCTCATAATATTCATAAAATTCTTGGAAATTCCTGCTATTACGTTGTGCCAGCATCGTTCTCTCCAGGTGAAATCAACAATGTAAATTTCTGCCAGTATGGGCAGAGGCTGTCTGCAAAGTCAAGAAATATTTTGTCCAAACTATATACAATATTGTATTTTTGTGGCAAGATTGAGCTTACTAGAAATTGGCTAATTGGCGATGGTTTATTGTGAATAATTATACAAAATATCTATAATATGATATTATTAGGTCAATAAAAGTATCATCAAAAAAATAATTTAGATTAATCTGTAAACGAGGGTGGGTGTTAACATGTTGAGTAGAATTAGGCAGCGCGTCGTGCTTTTTTTAAGTGATTTTGTGTCGAGCAGAAGTGCTGGTGACATCGACAGCTGGGAGCCTATTAGTAGTAGGACTCCAAGTCAACGTCATAATAAAAGCCTGAGTGATAGCGCTTTACACCGTGCCTCAAGTCCAGATAGCGGTCGCGCTGGTTCCCGTAGTAGCACAAGCTTGGCGAGTGGTTCTAGTCTAGGCAGTGTAAGTCCAGTGAGTGGTTCTAGTCTAGGCAGTGTAAGTCCAGTGAGTGACTCTGGTCTAGGTAGTGCAAGCCCAGTGAGTGGTTCTAGTCTAGGAAATTGCTTAAGTCCAAATAGCGCTAACAGTAGTCCTCTAAAGATTAGTAGCTATTTCCAAGAATTTCTAAACGTCTATAACGAAACATTTTTCACGAAGGTCAATCAATCTGGAAAAATGGAGCTCAAATTTACCCATAAAGCCTTTATTCCGGCAGACTATGCTTCATATGCTCTACATGTTCAAGCGACTCTTACAGAAAGGGCGAAGCATAAATTTAAAATAGCAAAAAAAATTAAGCCGTTGATCAACAATATTATTGAACTATTTAACATTGTTTCAGAATTAGAAAATGAAATAGGCATTGCATTTTCAGAAAATTTACGTTTAGATGCAAAACGATTTTTTGAAGATTTAGGAAGTACACTAAAGTCAATTGGAAACAAGGATTCTGTGACTGTTGTTTCTACGCCAAATACGCCAAGAGGCGATAAAAGTCCTATTACAGAAAGATCCGGCCATTTTATTAAATCAGCATACTTATCACGTTTCGAAACATTATTTCAAATGATTAAGACAGATTTATCTAACAACAGACCGAGTGAAGATAGGAAAGCAGCTGATATTAAGACACGAAAGCAATTATTTAAAACATTTAATTCGTTTGTCTGTCGACACGAACCGTTGGCATGTGATTTGTTTTTTAGTCAAAACAGTCATAACACAAATTTTAGTGCTGAAGGTAGGTTGACAAAAGATAAGCTTGTTATCGATGTTGGTGCTTGCTTAGTAGCAGGCGAATTAGAGTCAGCGGATTTGCCGGTTTCTGTTTTTGCAAGCCCAACCCATGGTGCATTCTTTGTAAGAAACAATAGAACTTTCGCTGCGCATTCGAGTGCAGGCGTTTTTCCAAAACGGCTTGTGCCAGTTTTACCAACTACGGAAGAGTCTGACCGTCCTGCATTACTTAACGGTGGTGGGGTTGCAATTACAGATGAAAAGCAGGGTACTGTTATCGCGCGGGTAACGAGAACTTTGAGTTTATAACTAATACGTAATCTCGCTAAATTTGACGCTTAACTCCGAGCCGCGCGTTAGCAAGCGTTGCATCAAGTGAGCGCTCTCTTACGGTCGTGGCTCAATATCATCAATCTTCTTATTTCCTCTTTCCTCTTGAACTCATGCTTCGGCGTCTTGTATGCGCCCGATTGGGGGCGAGATGGCTGTTGATTAAAAAATTCTGGCTTACATGAGCTGCTAACTTACCCACATTATCTGTGGATAAAATTGTGGGTAAGATTCTTACAACCTGGTAGAGGGGGCGCCGTTGTTGAGTTTTTTGAAATGGCTATTTTTTTGATGTGCTGTTACATGTTCTCTTAATTGCTGTGACTAACTCTAATAAGCTATTCTTTATAAAAATAAAATAGCTTATACTCTTATCCCACATTAGCTTTTACCATCCTTTTAGATAACAGTGACGTAAGATAATAAGGAAGGAAACACCATGGCGTTAGTCGATTTAGCAGTGTTACTGGTAGTTGTATTGGGATGTGCCTATGTAGGTATCGGCACTTGGTTTTGGACTGTAGGCATTGGTGCTACGTTGGTATTGCTCATGCTATTTGGGCATTTGGGTATTTTATCAACGTTATTCTGCTGGTTGATTTTTTTAGGTGTTGCTGGCTTTGCTCATCTCAAAAAACAACGTCTTCAGTATTTCACCAAACCCTTAGTTGCCATACTTTCAAAACGTATGCCAGCCATTAGTGACACTGAGCGTGAAGCAATTGAGTCCGGTGATGTCTGGTGGGAAAAAGAATTATTTTGCGGTCGCCCTGATTGGAAAAAATTACTCGCTATTCCAATACCCACTTTATCCGCAGAAGAACAAGATTTTCTCGATAATCAAGTTGAAACTTTGTGTAGCATGCTCAACGATTGGGAAATCTCGAATCAACGTCACGATTTACCAGCAGAAGTGTGGAGCTATCTCAAACAGGAACGTTTTTTTGGCATGGTGATTCCAAAAGAATATGGCGGCAGAGGTTTTTCAGCATTAATGCATTCCACCGTTGTTGTGAAAATTGCGACTCGCAGTATTAGTACGGCAGTCAATACCATGGTGCCAAATTCGTTAGGGCCTGGTGAGTTACTTGTTCATTACGGTACTGACGAACAAAAACAATATTATTTACCACGCTTAGCACGCGGTGAAGAAATCCCTTGCTTTGCATTGACCTCGCCGGATGCCGGTAGTGATGCAGGTTCTATGACAGATACCGGCGTTGTTTGTCGCGGCAGGCATGAAGGCAAAGACATTATCGGTATTCGATTAACGTGGGATAAGCGTTATATTACCTTAGCACCGATGGCAACTGTCTTAGGATTGGCGTTTCGATTATTTGATCCTGAGCATTTATTAGGAAAAGAAGAAGATATCGGCATCACGCTTTGCTTAGTGCCAACATCGCATCCCGGCGTGGAATTCGGTCACCGCCATTGGCCTATGCATCTTGCTTTCATGAACGGCCCCACTCGTGGGAACGATGTCTTTATCCCCTTGGATTGGATTATTGGTGGTCATGAAAAAATGGGCCAAGGTTGGCGCATGCTGATGGAGTGTTTGTCAATTGGGCGCGGTATTTCATTACCTGCATTAAGTACAGCGTGTGCTAAATTATCGTATCGTACGACGGGTGCTTACGCATCGATTCGCAAACAATTTAATACATCCATTGCAAACTTTGAAGGCATCGGCGAAGCCTTAGGAAATATTGCCGGTTATACCTATATCATGGAATCATGCCGGTTGATGACAGCGGGTGCAGTGGACTTAAAAATCCGACCTGCGATAACATCAGCGATTGCCAAATATCACATGACAGAAATGTCACGCAATATAATCAATCATGCCATGGATGTGCATGCAGGTCATGCTGTGCAAATGGGGCCGCGTAATCCGATCGCGCCGGCTTATATGGCGATGCCGGTGAGTATTACGGTTGAAGGCGCTAATATTTTAACTCGCAATCTTATTATTTTTGGTCAAGGTGCAATTCGTTGCCATCCATTTGTTTTAAACGAAGTAGAATTGTTTGCTTCAGAAGATGCAGATAAAAATGACAAGCTAGATACCTTGTTAATGTCTCATATTGGTTATTTTATTCGTAACTTTGCTCGCAGTATTTGTTTGGGTTTCACGGGTGGTTTGCTGGCTCGCTCACCCGTCAGCGGCCCAACAGCGCGTTATTATCGTCAATTAACGCGCATGAGTTCTGTGTTGGCATTGCTCTCTGATGCTTGCATGATGATTTTAGGCGGTAACTTAAAACGTAAAGAACGCATTTCTGCACGTTTAGGGGATATGCTGAGCAACTTATATTTGGCATCGACTGTATTGAAATATTTTCAGGATCAAGGTAGTCCTGCATCCGATATGGATTCTGTGCGTTGGTCATTGGAAACTTGCTTGCATCATACGCAAGTAGCGTGTGATGAATTACTGGATAATTTCCCGATCAAATGGCTAGGCAAGGTTTTGCGAGTGATACTTTTTCCCTATGGAAAATCGTATCGCAAACCAAGCGATTCGTTACATCAAAAAATAGTAGCGCCTATGCTAGTGCATTCAGAGTTTAGAGATCGTTTAACGAAGTATTGTTATTTTGGACATGCTGTTGATGATCCTATTGGTAGATTAGATGCGCTTTTAGACTGGCAGGCTAAACTGGATACATTACTGAAGAAATTTCAAATTGCCTTGCGAAATGGTACAGTACCGGCAGAAGGTGGTTTCAGTGAGCGTGTGCATGCGGCATCGAAAGTCGGTGTCTTAACAACCGATGAAGCGAATTCACTACTGGATTTTCATGCATCACAACAAGAAATTATTAAAGTAAACGAATTTTCATTTGATTTTAATTCTATCATTACCTAATTAGTTATAGGAAAAGCGACGATGGAAACAAAAAGTGCAAGGCGGGAAGTGTATATTGTCGATGGGGCAAGAACACCTTTTTTAAAAGCAAAAGGTAAGCCGGGAACTCTTTCAGCGTCTGATTTGGCGGTGAATGTGGGTAGAGAATTACTCGCAAGACAACCGTTTTCACCCCAAGATATTGGAGAAGTCGTGATTGGTTGTATGATGCCAAGTCCTGACGAAGCAAACATAGGACGAGTGATTGCCTTGCGTTTGGGATGCGGTAAATCCGTACCCGCTTGGACAGTACAGCGTAACTGCGCATCTGGCATGCAAGCGTTGGATAGTGCCATGAAAGATATTTTATCTGGCCGTCATGATTTAGTGCTGGCGGGTGGTACGGAAGCCATGAGTCGTGCGCCATTGTTGTTTAACCAAAAAATGGTTAACTGGTTAGCAGGATTATGGGGTGCTAAAAGTTTTGTTGCGAAAGTCCAACAATGGGGTCGTTTTCGCCCGGGTAATTTAGTGCCTGAAATTGCTTTATTACGCGGTTTGCGTGATCCAATGGTGAATTTATCCATGGGACAAACCGCTGAAAATGTCGCTTACCATTTCGGGATTACCCGTGAAGAAATGGATACGTTTGCAATCGAAAGCCATCGTCGAGTTGCGGCAGCGCAAGATGCTAATTTATTTACGGATGTACTACCTGCATTTGACACACGCGGTGCTTATTTCGTGGCAGATGATGGCGTACGTCGTGATAGCACCATGGAGAAACTCGCTTCGCTCAAACCCATGTTCGATAAAAAATTCGGTAGCGTCACAGCCGGCAACAGTTCACAAGTCACTGACGGCGCTGCTTTGTTATTGTTAGCAAGCAAAGAAGCCGTGAAAAAATATCAATTACCTGTGTTAGCTCGCATTGTTGATACAGAGTGGGCTGGATTAGATCCTGCAGAAATGGGTTTAGGTCCTGTCTATTCATCCACAGCATTATTGCAACGTTATGGCTTACGTCTGGATGATATTGATTACTGGGAAATTAATGAAGCGTTTGCAGCGCAAGTGCTTGGCTGTGTGGCAGCGTGGGAAAGTGATGATTACTGCCGTAAAAACTTAGGCTTAGACAAAGCGTTCGGACGTATTGATCCAGCGCGCTTAAATATTGATGGTGGTGCGATTGCATTAGGTCATCCTGTCGGTGCAAGTGGTGCGCGCATTGTTTTACGTATGGTTGAAATTTTAAAACGTAAACAAGCACAGCGTGGTGTAGCAACTATCTGTATCGGTGGTGGGCAAGGCGGCGCAATGTTGATTGAGAATGTTTCTGAGGTGACAGCATGAGCACATTAAAAACGTATAAAAACTGGCGATTAGAATCAGACGCAGATGAAATTTTGTGGGTGTATTTCGACAAAGAAGGCGTATCGGTTAATACCGTTGACAAGGCGGTAATGGAAGAATTTTCTGATATCGTTGATTCATTGGCAAATGACCATGACCATAAAGGGGTTATTATTGCCTCTGGCAAAAAGAATGGTTTTATTGCGGGTGCCGATATTTCTCAATTCAATAAATTTAAAGATATTGATGAATCATTCACGATGTTGCGCCGTGGCCAACAAATTTTTGATAAATTAGAAGCATTACGTTTGCCTGTGGTTGCGATGATTGATGGCTTCTGCGTGGGCGGTGGTCTTGAGTTAGCCTTAGCGTGTCATTATCGTGTTGCTGAAGATGGCCCCAAAACACGTTTAGGTTTGCCCGAAGTTAAGCTGGGTATTCATCCAGGTTGGGGTGGTAGTGTGCGTTTGCCACGTTTAATTGGCGCGCCGCAAGGCATGAACATGGTGTTAGGCGGGCATACTGTTACGGGTAGAGTAGCGGCTAAATTAGGTTTTGTGGATGTTGCAGTACCCAAAAGACATTTAGTCAAAGCAGCAAAATTTTATGCGTTACAACCACCAAAACCGCATCAACCGACGTTATTGCAGAAATTAACCAACACAAAACCGGCACGGGTATTGCTGTCTTATTATTTACGTAAGCAACTACGCAGTAAAGTTAATCCAATGCATTATCCATCACCCTTCTTAGTAGTCGATAATTTCGAGCGCTTTGGTGTTGAAGGTGATTTAGCCATGGAGAAAGAAGCGCGCAGCTGCAGTAAATTATTTTTTGGTGATACATCCGAAAATTTAGTGCGCATTTTCTTTTTGCAAGAACGTTTAAAAGGGTTGGCAAAAGAAAGCCGCTTTAAACCGCAACATGTGCATGTGATTGGTGCGGGTACTATGGGTGGCGATATTGCTGCTTGGTGTGCAATGCAAGGTTTAACAGTCACATTACAAGATCGTGATCCTAAGTTTATTGCACCCGCGATTAAACGCGCTTATGAATTATTTAAAAAGAAATTTAAAGAAGATTATCTCGTGCAACGCGCGATGGATAAATTGATGCCGGATGTGCAAGGTTCTGGTATTCCGCGCGCGGATGTGATTATTGAAGCGATTTTTGAAGATTTGAAAACAAAACAAGATCTCTTCAAGCAATTAGAATTACAAGCAAAACCAACAGCCATTCTTGCAACGAATACCTCGAGTATTCCGCTAGATGAGATTAATTCTGTCTTGCAAGTACCAGGCAGACTAGTTGGTATTCACTTCTTTAATCCTGTTTCACAAATGCAATTAGTAGAAGTGGTGAAAGGCGAACGTACGGATCCATCGATTGTTGAAAAAGCGATTGCTTTTGTGCGTAAAATTGATCGTTTGCCATTACCTGTGAAAAGTAGTCCTGGATTTTTGGTTAATCGTATCTTGATGCCATATTTATTGGAAGCGGTTGCGCTGATGGATGAGGGTATTCCTGCGCCTGCTATTGATAAAGCGATGACGGATTTTGGTATGCCTATGGGACCAATTACGTTAGCCGATACAGTGGGTTTAGATGTCTGTCTATCTGTTGCGAAACATCTTAGCCAGTATTATCCAAGTACGGTGATTCCAAAAGCCTTAGTGGAATTGGTTGAAAAAGGTAAGTTGGGTCGTAAAACCAATGGTGGTTTTTATAAGTTTATTAACGGTAAACAAGTGAAGCAACCGGTGGATTATGCGAAACCATTACAAGAAATTTCCGATCGCTTAGTGTTGTGTATGTTGAATGAAGCGTTTGCATGCTTGCGCGAAGGTGTGGTGGAAGATGGTGATTTGTTAGATGCAGGTATGATTTTTGGTACTGGCTTCGCACCATTCCGCGGTGGTCCAATTCATTATGCGAAGTCACAAGGCATTCAAGAATTGTATCAGCAATTTGTGAAACAGCAACAAGCGAAGGGTAGTAAAGCACCACAATTGAAAGAGTGGGATGTGACGGTGGTATAGTTTTAGTTACGTAGCCCGTATGGAGCGCAGCGTAATACGGGATGGTATGCGAAAATCCCGTATTACGCTGTGCTCCATACGGGCTACATACTAACTAAATGGACTTTCGATGATTGCACACTTGAAGCGTATTATTTTCGGTTCGCCATTAAATCCATTTAATCCTAAAGTTCGACAAAGTATTTCTCTTATTGCATTGTTTGCCTGGGTTGGTTTGGGCGCTGATGCGTTATCATCATCCTGTTACGGTCCTGAAGAAAGTTTTTTAGCACTCGGTGCTAACTACCATCTTGCTATTTTTATTTCAATCGCAACAGTCATCACTATTTTTATTATCGCATTTGGTTATAACCAAGTGATTGAGTTATTCCCAGGTGGTGGTGGCGGCTATAAAGTCGCAACGAAATTACTGCATCCTTATGCGGGTTTAGTGTCAGGTTCTGCATTAATCGTCGATTATGTGTTAACAATTACTGTTTCCATTGCCAGTGGTGTGGATGCGGTATTTAGTTTTTTACCGTTGTCATGGCAGGAATATAGTTTATTTGCCAAAGCGTTATTAATTGTTTTGATGTTGGCATTAAATTTACGCGGGATGAAAGAAGCGATTATCGTGCTGGTGCCCATATTTCTAGGATTTGTCGTTGTTCACTTTGTTTTAATAATCTATGGATTGGTTATTCATCCGACTGGGTTAAGCCAAATTATGCCGCTGGCTGTGGCAGATACGCATGCGTTAACACAATCAATCGGTTGGTTGGCGGTGATGGGTATTATGTTGCATGCTTATTCACTCGGTGCGGGTACGTATACTGGGTTAGAAGCAGTTGCTAATAACGTACAACATTTATCAGAGCCGCGTGTTGATACCGGCAAGCGAACGATGCTCTATATGGCGGTTTCATTGGGCTTTACCGCGGGCGGCATCATTCTGTTGTATTTGTTATGGAATGTACATGCCGAGCAGGGTCAAACATTAAATGCTGTTGTTTTTCATCAAATTTTGGGTGACTCATTACTAGGTAAAGTTTTATTGATCATCACTTTGTTATTGGAAGGTGGCTTATTGTTTGTGGCGGCGAATACCGGTTTTGCAGGTGGTCCTAATGTACTTGCTAATATGGCAGCGGATAATTGGGTGCCGCATCGGTTTCAATATCTATCTAATCGATTAGCGATTCAAAATGGCTTATTGATACTCGGTGTGGCGGCATTGGCTATTTTGTTTTTGAGTCATGGTAGTGTTAGTTTTTTGGTGGTTCTATATAGTATCAATGTATTCATTACATTTTCTCTATCATTGCTAAGTATTTCAATATACTGGATAAAACACCGATCAACCCGCCATTGGCAGTGGCATTTGCTGAATTCAATTTGTGGCTTTATTACCACATTGAGCATTTTATGTGTTACAATTCTGTACAAATTTCGGGATGGGGGTTGGATTACGCTGGTTATCACGGGTGCCATTATTGCGATTTGCGTTGCTGTGAAAAGACGTTATAACAAGATCGCGCGTAAGTTGCATCATCTTGATAACCTGTTAAGAAAACCACTCAAACAGGATTTATCCGTCATTCCTGAATTAGATCCAGGGAAACCGACAGCTGTTATTTTAGTCGGCAAAAGTTTTAGTATGGGGATGAATAATTTATTGACAGTGATGCGACTGTTTCCGAATCAATTTAAAAATTTTATTTTTTTAGATGTCGGTATTGTGGATGCGCAGAGTTTTCAAGGTGAGGCTGAGCTGGATAGTTTGAAGGCTCAAGTAGATAAAACAGTAAATTATTTTATTCGTTATTGTCAGCAAGAAGGATTTGCTGCAGAAGGGTATAGTTCATTTGGTGTAGAGCCAATGAAAGAATTGATGAAGATTGCCGAGCAAGCGTGGACGAAATATCCCAATGCGATATTTTTTGCTGGTAGGCTGATTTTAAAGAAAGATAATTTTATGACTAATTTTTTATTGGATCAGGCGGCATTAATTTTTCAACGTAAATTACACTTGAAAGATAAAGAATTAATGATTTTACCAATGAAACTTTCTATCTAAAACGAAACCAAGATGGTTGATTAAATTTTAATCATCCTGTAATATCTGCTCAAACAATAACCCATTGCTGTCATTGCCAGCTGAGGTATCCCAATCCTGTCTTTCCCGCGAAGGCGGGAATCTATTTATAGGCTGCTGCATACCATCAATAGATTCCCGCCTTCGCGGGAAAGACAGGATTGCGTAAGGTGGGTTAGTTAATATCTCGTTAAGGTTGCCGTGTAAATATACAGATTATGCGGAAGTCATTTTCATCGTGGGGGCAATATGCCGAATGATTTAGGGGAAAAAGTAGAGCAAGCGGTTGTCGATAAGGCTGAAAGCGAAGTGAAACAACAAGCGGCTCAAGTGGTGATTGATAAAGTAAAATCCGGTTTAGCTAACGCAGCACAGAACGGCGTAGACCCGAGGCTTGTTGTTGGTTTGGCTGTTGTCGGTGGTGTCGTGGCTGGTATTGCCTATGCTGATTTGAAATGGCATCAGCGAGCTGAAAAAAAACATATGGAAGAAGTGAACTTTGTTGAGTCCAACCATGGGACATATTTACGTGATATTAAAGTAGCCGCTGATCGCACTATCACTTTACCGGACCTTTTTACGCGTGAAAATGGCATTTTACATGCGCAAGGCGATTATAAAAGTATCGCAGACTTGCGTGCGATGGTGAATGAGATTCCATCGGTTGCTATGCCGCCGAAATGCGCAGATGCTGTGACGCGTGCGATGCGCAAACTCCTAGAGTTTTATGAAGATCGATTGAAGCGTTTTTGGCCTTGGCGTCGTGGTAATGAAGGTGATGTCACTTCTGCTTATTTGCGCTCAATGATTTGCCGGTTGTATGAACATGGTAAAAATTTCCAAGGAACGGAATATACGTCTGCTGTTTTAACGGCAATAAAGGGGAGTTTAATTCATTTCTCGATGGGGCACGGTGAAAACCATGAGCGTCGCATTTATTTGGATTTAGCATGCCGATCCTTAAAAAAAGCAATAGATGCACTCCAGCAGCATAAAAAAGAACGCACATTAATCGAGTTGATCGATGAAGCTTCGCCGGAATGTGATTTGTCAGCGCAAGAGTCTTTGAAGATTTTAACAAAGCTAACGTTGAAAACAGAACATTGGGGGCATGTTGATGCATGTGCTGATCCAACATTATTGGCAAGTGGCATTGTCAAAGCGCAGGTCCCTAATGGCGCATTAGGTACCCATGCTAAGGCTATTTTGCTAGAACAAGCACCGATTGCACAGAATATCAAACGGATTGCACATAATTACTATGTCAATGAATTGCAAGTAGTCAAATCAGATGCAAGTCAAGATGCTATCTTGAATCTACAACAATTAGAGATCGATGCTCCTGAGAAAAATGAATTAAATCTTGCTATTTTTACGCGTAAGAAAAAGCTAGGTCCATTCTCGTGGGGACAACGTATCAGTAACTTCATGACCACCACGTCGCAGCGACTCAAAGGAAATACGGAAAGTGGTGAGACCGTTGCGCTAACCATCGAAAGTCATCGTGATCTCATTACACAGCGCATGAGTGTGCTAAATCGCTTGGCTACATTGGGTAATGACACTGTCTTGATTATCAATCTTTTCCGTAAATTGTCTGAATATTCAAAAAAGGAAATTGATCGGCTCTTGGCGAATCCGAGCGATAATCCCGAGGTTATTAAAACTCAAAACATACATTACATGTTGGATACGCTCATCGTATTAGGTGCCGATGTGCGTAAGCAAGCGGATTTATTGGAAGCGGATTTGAAAACAATTGAAGATGATCATGAGAAAAAAACGTTAGTGCCAGAACAGGGGGCATTGTTCTTGCAGATGAAGCGGGTGATTGCTGAAATTAAACATGACATTGGTGACTCTGTGAAGGAAATTAAAAATTACCGCACAGAAACACATTATGAGCATGTGAAAGATGAGGTGAATACCGAGGAGCATGAGACATTACAATTGTTTGCTGCCGTGGTGCAAGATCGTAATTTAGAGTTACCTATCAGAAATAAAAAAGCGGCTTTGGTAGTTGAGCCATTGGAAGATAAATACGCCGCTGCCAATAGGAATGGATTGCTAGTAACTGCACCATCTATGTTGCCAGCTGATCCACTACGATTAAAGCCAGCATCAACCCCGTCAGATCAGTCTGTAGTATTAGAAGAAAAAGTGACTGACATGGTTATGCCAAATGATATTTCATTTCGCCAATTAGATCATATGATCAGTGATATTCGTAGTCGTATTGTGGCATTGCGACAAACGGAATCCATACGTTTTTATGACACTATTTGCAGTGCACTAGAGGCGGTGCGTCAAAAGGCAGCAGAATTACATATATTAAAAGACGCTGCGCAGCATGTGCGTGCTGATTTAGCTGCAGGTTTGACTTATGCGTTAAGTCAACGGGTGTTGACGTTTTTACAATTAGAATCACGCGCTCATGGTGAAAAAAGTCATGTAACGCAATTTGTCAGCGATATTAATGCCATGATTAATGATCCCAGTAATCATTTTATGCATGATGCTCGCGGAACTGTTGATCGCTATTTACTCGATCATGGGTGTGCACCTAAAACGGATACGTATAAGAAGTTTTTAGCTGTCAATGAGGCATGCCAGACTTTCTCAAAGGCTAAACATGTTCTCTTGAATTCATCACGTCCAGTGGCAACAACGAATCAATTAGTAGAGAAATTGCTTCCAGCATCTGCTAGTAGCAGCGCATCTGTGCCGGATGTGACTTTTCGTCAAGTAGATAAGTTATTGAATCAGATCGAACAGCGTATTACGGTGATTGGCCAGAAAGAAGAGTTGAATGCATCTTATAAGGAGATTCATGCGAAGTTAATGAATGTGCGCCACAAGGCGGCAATGCTTAATGCAGAGCGTGATCCAGAGCGACGTGAGCGTGCGGCGTATGCGCTTGATGGGGTGAGGCGGGTGAGTGATGATGTTTTTAAATTCCTGAGTCTTAGCAAGGCAGAGCGACATAATGCAACAAAATTGCGAGCATTTGCGGAAGAAATGGACGAAGATTTACATGAGCAATGGAGTGACTTTATGGATGATCATCATGGTCGTTTTGGTAAATTCATGAGTAAGCATCGTCAAGGTTGTTTGGGTCTATTTGCGCCAGATACGAAGACACGTAAAGAGTTTGATGAGGTTGTGCGGGTTTGTTATGCGCTTAGGTAGCCATGCATAATTTATTCAGAGCCGCGCGCATCAGTAAGCGTCACTGGCCTTAATGTATCGTGACGCTTGCTGATGCGCGCGGCTCGGTGGCGTTATGATGTATGATCAACAATAATTTTCCATCCATCCGAAGTATTTTCATATAGCGAACTAAAAATTCCCTGCACGTGCTTTTGTTTTTGTTTTACATACCATTTACCAACAACGATAGCATATTGTGGTGACAGTACTGTTACATCCAGATCTGTAATAGATAGCTTCCCCATTTTTTCACGGTTAGGATATCGACTTTTATATTTTGCTAAAATATTTTTATAACCGCGAGTAATGGTTGTTGTGATATAGCGTGTGGAATCGGAGTCCTTGTAGGATTTCATGAAATCACTGACATTCCCTGAGTTCCATGTTTGAGTGAGCTGATGAATTTGCGCTATTATTTTTGCTTGAATTTCCGTATTGCTATCCGCAAATACATTTGATGACAAGCAGATCAGCGCTAAGGCAATAATAAAAAATTTTTTCATTGTTGAATCCTTATTTTTTCCATTTAATATTACAACCCACACTCGGTTTCTGATTTGCATCAACGGGTGTGCCATTTAAGATATTATCTAACGCGGTTGTTAAGTCTTTTCCCGTCACAGGATTCTGATTGCCGGGTGTGGCATCATCAAACCGTCCGCGATAAACACAAGCCATGTTATGATCAAAAACATAAAAATCCGGTGTGCATGCCGCTTGATAGGCTTTGGCGACTGCTTGTGTTTCATCGAATAAGTAGGGGAATGTGTAATCGTGCGCTTTTGCTTCGAGTTTCATTTTTTCTGGGCTATCAGCTAGATACTTGGTTGCGTCATTCGCGTTGATGGCAATAAATTGAATGCCTTTTTGTTGATAAGATTTAGCAACGGCGGCTAATTTAGTTTGTATATGTTTAACATACGGACAATGATTGCAAATAAACATGACTACAGTCGCTGTTTTTGAGTGTAAATCATCCAAAGAGAGTAATCGATTGGAGATGGTATCGCATAATTTAAAATTAGGTGCGATGGTGCCTAGTGGCAACATGGTTGATGGTGTTTCTGCCATGGAAGTTCCTTTCAATACAAATTTTAATGGTTTGATATATTATCCTAAATTCAGCAGTTAAAAAGCGTTGTTTTGTTAATTAAATCCGGTATCCTTATGCGTTCCTATGAGTGTTTGATATAGATATAATAGACTAAATTATTGGCTACATATCAAAGCAGCGATCATATTTTAATCGTTATTTTCATGATAGGAATCCAAAAAAAATTAAAGGAGAATTTTCATGAGAAAGCGTTTCGCTATACGGAAACTTTTTCATCTGATGTGTATTGGTGGATTGGTAAGCGTGTCTACTAATGCAATGGCATCCGCAGTCCA
>Ga0206815_1139_pt1 | contig 19137 bp, 19 predicted proteins | sample Alteio_BWOrgCont_91_FD_152864 | JGI IMG/M metagenome (GOLD analysis project Ga0206815, IMG submission 152864) | Enriched cells from forest soil in Barre Woods Harvard Forest LTER site, Petersham, Massachusetts, United States -... | ecosystem: Environmental > Terrestrial > Soil > Temperate forest >...
CCGCAAAAATAATCTTAGGAGCACCGTTCGGCTCCGCCGGCGAGATCGTCATTTTCGCGATACGCTCAGGGCAGGGAGTGTCGAGGCGCCACTTCGCGGCATCCTCATACTTCTTTCCGCTGGAGCGGTCGCTGGCAGCCAGCCAGGTGATCCGGAACCAGGGATGGTTTTCCAGAAGCTGAATAAAACGCTGCCCGACCATGCCGGTCGCGCCCAGAATGCCGATGGAGTGCTTGGTTTGCATAGTAGTAGACCCTCCAGTGTACAGGAGACTCGTCTTCCGGACACCTTGAACCCATCGAAAGATCCTTTCGGCGCCAAGAAGAGCGGTGTCTATACTGGCCAGCAAGGATGAAATTGAGATGATGCGAATCCTGTTTCTGCGGCTCACGCCGGAACGGCTATGGCCAGTGCATCGATGTCTTTTGCGGTTCAGTCTGCCCCTGATTCTCTTGCTGGCTTTATGCGGCGTTTGCGGCTGGGGCCAGTCACTGGCGATCGAACACGTCACCGTGATCGATGCTACCGGTCACGCTGCCCAACCGGACAGCACCGTAGTCATTGATCTGGATCGCATCGTTGCGGTGGTTTCTGGAGAAAAGACGCATATCCTGAAGAACGCGCAGATCGTCGACGGTACCGGCAAGTTCCTCATTCCGGGCCTGTGGGACATGCATGTGCATGGAGCCTCAGACGCTCGCGCTCCCTGGAGCCAACTGCTTTTTGTCGCCAACGGAGTGGTCGGTGTCCGCGACATGTCAGGTCCGCCAAACGCTCGGATGTGGCGCGCTGCTCAGGTTTCCAATCCAGGTCCATCGCCCACGATTGATCTCGGCAGTCCCATCGTCGATGGCCCAAACCCGGTTTGGCCCGATTCCATCGTTGTGTCGGATGAAGCGCAAGCACGCGAAGTGGTCGATCAGAAGCAACAGCGTGGTGCAGACTTCCTCAAGGTCTACAGCCGATTGCCTCGCAACGTGTACTTTGCGATTGCCGACGAGGCCAACAAGCGTGGATTTCCATTTGAGGGCCATGTGCCGGAGCTGGTGACCGCTGCCGAGGCATCGAACGCCGGCCAGAAGAGCATCGAACATCTGACACGCGTGGCTGACGGCTGCTCCAAAGAAGAGGTAGAGATCGATTCCGAAATGCAGCGCGTAGAAGCGCTGTTCCGCGCCCCCGGCGCGACCATGGCGCAAAAGATTGACTCCGGGAAAAACATCCTTCAACTCAACATGCGCGTCGTTACATCCTTTGATGAGGCTACAGCTCAATCCCTGTTTGCGTTGTTTGTAAAGAATGGAACCTGGCAAACTCCCACCCTCACCTTGCTGCGAGCGCAAATCGACAATCCATTGCCAGAGAACGATCCGCGATTGAAGTACTTGAGCAAGGAAATGCGAGCCCAATGGGATGCCGGTTATTACAGGAAACTTCCTCCCGAGCCCAGAGCCGCAATGGCCAAACTGACAAAAGCTCAATTGGACGAATCCATGAGACTGGTAGGGCTCATGTACCGGGAGGGTGTGCCCATTCTCGCCGGCACTGACGCCATGAATCCTCAGTGCTTTCCCGGCTTCGGCATCCATGACGAGCTTGCGCTGCTGGTGGATGCCGGTTTATCTCCACTCGCTGCTCTTCAGGCCGCCACACGCAATGCCGCTCAATTTATGGGACAACTTGGCCGTCGCGGCACCATCGAAGCCGGCAAGATCGCCGACTTGGTTCTGCTGAACGAAGACCCGCTCGTCGACATTCGCAACACGCGCTCTATTCGGGCTGTTGTGCTGAACGGTAAGCTTTATAGGCGCGCAGCGCTCGACGCAATGTTGTCGAGGGCCCAGGTTCTGGCTAGCCGATAGGATGCGGTCACGGCAAAGGAACACGCTGTCTTCTGAACGGAAAGTTGAACCACATTCCGCATTAGCATTTCTGGGGCCGAGAATCTGCCGAAGGAGCGCTGCAACTTATACCAATATTTACCCTCCTTGCCGAAATCGATCGCGGACTCAAGAAATTCCCATAGCCGCCGATAACTCACTCGAAGCCCCACAAGATTGTTTGGAACGTGAATGTGTGCCTGGCGCAATAACGAAGCTCGACCTGCGGACTCGGCCGCCTGCGCCGCCGAGAGACGCGCACTGGGGCTGCTGCTCGAGGGAGTGGCCATCAACCTGCCGCAGGTCGATCCCGAACTGAATCGCCGTTTCCGTAGCGGCATCCTGCGCAGCTCCATCAGGCTTGTTGAGCCCCAGTCCGAGCATGATCTGCTCAACGTCATCGCGTCCGTCGTACACGAGCTCGAAATCTATCGCACAGACAGCGAAGCAGCGGTGGACGCCCGTCTCAAGGAGTGGCGCCAACTCACCGGCCTGGTCATCAACCTCCTTGCCGCGCGCGACAACATCGACCAGCGATCGGAGTCCTGGGCCAGAACAGCAGTTACCCTCTCGACCGCCGCGACCGTGGAAGAGATTGAGTCCCTCAGGATCACCCTGCAGAATCTCTTCCGGATCAGCGAACAGGAACAGGTGACCAAGCGGTCGATCGAGGCCGAAGAGCAGGACCGCTCCACCGCCAACGACAATGCGGCCGGTTTGCGCGGCGGTGGCGCAGCCATCGAACAGGTCGCCGCGATGATCGCTCAATCTCGGCCTGGCTACGTCGGACTATTTCGGCTCAGCTGCCTGGACGTGGTCGGGGAGCGCTTCGGACCCGAGGGAATTCAGGATTGCCTCATGACCGTCTCGGCCTTCCTCATCCAGAACATGCGCGCCGAGGACTCCGTCTACCACTGGAGCGAATCGTCATTGCTGGCCGTATGCGACCGGAAAATTCGCGAGGATATCCTCACCGCGGAACTCAATCGTGTTCTCGCCCGCAACCGCGAGTTCACCATCAACATCGGAGATCGAGCCATCATGTTGCGCATTCCCGTTACGCTCGATCTGTTTCCCATCACTCAGTTCAGGTCCGCCGACGATCTGCAAAACCTTCCCATTGCCAAGGGAAGAGCGGAACGCACCGTCGCGGATAAATCCCATCCCAGGCGGCTTCCTATAAATCCGGTGAATATATGAGTGAAACAACCATCCGCGCGCAATCCGTCAAGATCTTTGAGCAGTTGCCCGTGGCCTACGTCGAGGTCGATCGCCAGGGAATCGTCTGCTCCGCCAACCAGGCAGCCTGTGAGATGCACCGCATGAGCGCAGATGAGATCGTTGGCCGCTCCGTGTGGGAGTTCGTTCCCCGCGACGAGGTTGCGCGGGATCGCATCGAGTTCACTCGCATCCTGGAATCCGGCGAGGATCCGCCCGTGGTGCGGCGCTCTCTCTACATCTCGGGAGTGGGATACCGGACCCACGAAATCCACCGCCGCATGATGCGAGATGCCGACGGCAAGCCCGCCGGACTTTCCTGCGTTACCTTCGATGTGAGCGAGTTGGAGGCTGCCAACCAGGAGTCGAAGCGGGCAAGGCTGTGGTTGGAAAGCGCAATGAGCGCCATTCCCCAGGCCGTCATCATGACCGACGCCCTGGGCTTTGTGCGCTACATCAACACGGCCGCCGAGACGCTTACTTGCTGGCCCTCGCGGGAGATGCTGGGTCTGCAGATCGAAAAGGGAATGCCCATTCTGCGGGCAGTATCTAAGAGTCTGATGCCGCTGAGTTTTCGGATGACCCTGCATGAGCCTTGGAATGGAGATGTCGAGCTTCTCACCCGCGAACGGCAAACCGTGGCAGTCTGGCTTTCGGCCTCGCCCATTTTCGACAACGAGTCAGGATCGACCATTGGCGTAGTCATCATCCTCGGCTCTCCCAAAATTGCGGCCAGGCAGGCTGCCGGCTCGTAACTGCCCGGCGCGAAACTCGCTACCGCGGATTTGCTCGTGGCTCACGCGTATGCAAGAGCTGCTCGAGCTCTTCCTTGAACTCGCGCACATCCTTGAAGTCCCGATAAACGCTGGCGAAGCGAATGTAAGCTACGGTATCCAGCGCCTTGAGGTTTTCCATGATCAGCTCGCCGATCTCGCTGGTAGTTCGCTCGCGCTCGGGAGCATCCATCAGGTAGCTCTCGGTCGCATCCACGATCGCCTCCAGCTTGGCCGCTGAAACTGGTCGCTTCTCGCAGGCCCGCAGCAGGCCGCTCAGCACCTTGTGCCGCTCGAATTTCTCGCGGCGGCCATCCTTCTTCACCACCATGTAGGGGATTTCGTCGATGCGCTCATAGGTCGTAAAGCGCCGCTCGCACTTCTCACACTCGCGCCGGCGGCGAATCGAATCCGCCTCCTTGCTCTCGCGGCTGTCGACAACACGATCCTGGGCGAATCCACAAAACGGGCACTTCATCAGATCTTCATTCTAGCCGGTCAACACAGAAGCGCATCGCAAAGCATTGCCGACGGCCAATGACTCATGGATTCCGCCGAAGAAACTCGGCACGAAGTCTTGCCGAGAGGAGGAAATTTGTCCGCGCCAGTTTTTCTAAAGCAGCTCGGAAATCGATCAGGCCACGCCGTGCGGCTCTCTCCAGTAGGTTAACCGTTCCTGTGACGTTCAGATTGCGGCGCTCTGCTTCCCGGCGAGCGTCTCTGTCGTCCGTGACCAGGGTATCGATTCCGAATTCCAAGGCTAATCGAATCGCATCTCGCTCCCCCGCATCCAACTCATCCAAACAGGAATCGAGATCATGGGTCGGAGTGTGTACCTCGCACCAATTCGGGAGTTTGAGTGCCCATGCACGAACGATGGGGGGCGTTCCGGTATGTTGGAGTTCTCGATGAACTTCAACGGGGATCAACACCCGGTCGTAAAGGGCAGGCAGCAGGGGTATTTCTTCGATGAGAGTAAGGTAATTCAGAGGAGTGGTGTCGGCTACGACAATCACGCATAAAGACGGCCTTTGGCTTCGAGCCGGTCCCAGGTCTTTCGGTCCTGTTCCAGATCTTCGAGGTCATAAGCGTGCTCCCACACGTTATGTGCCTTCAGGAATCCGTCCAGTTCGTATCGGGTCTCAAAACCTAGCAGGCGCCGAGTCTGGCTCGCAGTCAGTGCGCCGGAGCGGTACCCCTCGATGGCGACCGCTTCGAGCGTGCTGCGGGCAGGATCTTCGCCATTGGGGGCAAGCCATTGGGCCATGTCGTCCGGGATTTCCACCGTCACGTGCATAAGAAAAAGGTATCACGCAAAATGCTGCTGTGGCTCGGTCTATGCCACAGAGGAGCCGGTCGCTGGCTCGTCCGCTGCCACTTCGGCAGCGTGGCCGCTCTCCTCGCTGACCTTGCGCAGGCTCACATGGGTGAACTGCGCCCAGATCAGCCCCACCGGCACAATGCCGAGGAATGTTACCAGCAGCAGCGTCGCGGCGCAGGCCGTAGACGCCTCGGCAGATGAGCCAAGAATGGCCGAGAGCGCCGCCGCTACGATTCCAATCTGCGTGAACCAGCCCAGGACAGGCAGCTGGATGATACTCGCGCCGCCGCTGGCGATCATCAGCAAAATGCAATTCGGCAGCGTCATCGTCGCCAGTTGAGGGCTCGCGGTGAAGGCGCGGCAGCCTTCAAGGTAAGCAAAGGCGATCAGCAGCCACATCGCCAGCGACAGAGAAGCGGTCACGGCGAAATCCCAGAACGACCGCATCGTGTCGAGCCCTGAACGGAAGGTGCGGATTTTGTCTCCGACAGCGGCTCCGAGTTTCTTCGAAACCAGGCTGAACGCGCCCTGGAAGACGCTGGCCACAACCTCGCCGCTCATACGCACAGCGACCAGGAACAGCGCCCCGAGCAAGGTAAGCACCAGCCCACCGAACCGGGCGATGAACGCGGTCAAAAACGGCGAATGCTCCGCCAGCGCGGACATCATCTTCGAGTGGCCAGTGGCCTTCAAAATATCGGCTTGCGGAACCCATAGCATGGCCACGGAGAAGATCAGCGCCATCGACCCGGCATCGAAGAGCCGCTCGACGATGTAGACGGCCACCTGCGAACTCAGCGGCAGGCCGGTCTTCTTAGCCACCAGGTAGGGCCGCACGAGGTCGGCGACGCGGCCGATCAGGGCGACCGCCGTAAAGCCGATCACCTGCGTTCCCAGCAGCGAAAACAACCCAACCTTCTTGGTGTGGCGCAGCAGCAGCGCCCAGCGCGCGGAGCGGAAGACGTAAGCCAGGTAAATGCAGCCGAGAGCGATTCCGATCTTGCGCCAATCGGCCAGTTCCAGTTGCGAGCGGAAGTTGGAGAAGCTGAACGCCACATGGTAGTAGGCCCAGATTCCGAATCCGGTCAACAGGGCCACAACTATCAGGCTGACGATCAGTTTCGCGTTCTTCACTCGCTCCCCGTTCCCGCGTTGCCCGCAACTACCGCGCCCGCGAGCCGAACATGGCGGTCGGCATTTCGGCGGGTGGCGACGCGCCGGTTGAACTCATGCACCACCCGCGCCACGTAGACCCGCGTCTCACGATACGGAGGAATCCCGCGATAGCGGTCAACCGCTTCCGGTCCGGCATTGTAGGCGGCTAGAGCCAGCGAGATGTTGTCGTGATAGCGAGTCAGAAGCCAGTCCAGATAGGCCGTTCCGCCCTGAACATTTTCGTCGGCAGCGAAGCTGTCGGCCACGCCCAGCTCCCGCGCCGTTCCAGGCATCAGTTGCATCAGCCCGCGCGCCCCGGCCCTACTGGTGGCGCGGACATTGCCGTTGCTCTCCGCTTTCACCACGCTGGCCAGCAGGTCTTCGTCCACATTGTGCTCGGCCCCGGCCTTGGAAAGCAGCTGGTGCAGATCGGCGGCTGTCAGCCGTGTATCCGCTTTCCTGACGCCCGCAGAAGCTGGACTCTGCTCTGCGTTCGCGTCCGAAGATTTTGCAACCGGCGGATCAGGAACCATTTCGAAGCCGGTAATCGCCGCCGGCTCCAGCTCGAAATAGTCCGCCTCTTCCGCCTTGGGAAAAACGCGAACCCTGCCGTCCACGATCTGGTGATGATTGCAGACCAGGTCGAAGCCATTTGCGAGCGTGATGCGCTCGGCTCCGTAGGCGGAACTTGCCAGGCACAGCGCCGCCAGCAGCGCCCACGCACCTGTCCCGCCAACCAGCCTGTGCTCAATCCTCACCATGTGTGTCCGTTCAAACTCTAGCAGAGCCCTCGGCGCAGCTCAGAAAAGAAATCGCCCGCTCCAGCATCACTGCCACGCCATCCTCACTATTGGTAGGCCCCACCAGCCATCCCCGCTGCGGGGCGAGATTACGCAGCTCCTCGGTCGCATTGCCCATCAGCACCCCGGTCCCTGCCCAGTCCAACATGGCTTCGTCGTTCCAGTTATCGCCGATGGCCATGGTTTCTTCCCGCGCAATCCCCAGCCGATTCGCCAGCCGCTCCAGCGCTGAACGCTTCGAGACGCCCTTGGGCAGCAGATCCAGAATCGACAGATCGTTGCCCGGATACGCCGTCCGGATACACTCGAACTGCCCCGCCCAGGCACATCCTTTTAGCCGCCGCTCGGCCTCGATCATCTCGTCGATGGTTCCCGCGGCCATGCCCTGGATCAGGTCCACATCGTCGCCTAGCGCATTTTCGATCGGGTAAACCTCGGCAATCGAAGACCGGTTGGACTCGACCCACTTTGCCAGCCGCCCCTTGACCTTGATGATATCCTCGACCACCAGGTCGGGTTTCATAGCCTTGTCGAGCGTAAACACCATCAGCCCGACTCCGCGCAGAACACCGCAAAGCCCCCGCGCTACAGCCGGGTCCAGGCGAGTGATGTCGATCCGCTCCCCGGAAAAACTTCGCGTCACTGCACCATTGGACGTAATCAGCGGCGTGTCCGCTCGCAAACCCACATCCTGGAGCAGCGGAGCGGTAAACGCCTGCCGCCGTCCAGTCGCGATAGCAACCACGATTCCCGCTTGCTGGGCCTCGAGCAGCGCCTTTTGGTTACGCTCGCTCACCACGGCGGAAAAATCCGGCAGCAGCGTCCCATCCATATCGATGGCCACCAACCGAATCGGGTGTACCGTGGCTGCGAAACCATCCTCGGACGCAAGGGAAAGGGAAGAATCCATATCTCCAGTCTACCCGGAGCCAGACAATTGGCGATGAAGACCCGGTCAACGCTCCACGCCGGTGTAGTCTTTTTCATGTGAGCCAACTCTGCCAGCAATGCCATGCCGAGATCGCCGAGGAGGCGATTCCGACGGCCTGCCCAGCCTGCGGCAGCAAGCTCATCCTCCGGCCTGGCCCAAATCTCGACCCTCCCGACGCTCCACCACGTCAGGACGACCGCCGCGGCATCCTGCTGCCGCGGCGCCACGCCGTCGGTGGCGTCATCACACCCCGTTAAGGCATACTGCTTAACGCATCTGGCAGGGCAGTAAAATCGGCAGATTGGGTTTTATTTGGCAGACGCTGTTGCGCCGTTCTTGGCCAGACCGCGGATATAGATCACCAGGTTCCACACATCGTCGTCCTTGGCTCGGGCAGCCTCTTCCGGCGGCATCTTGTCCACTCCCTTGCGAATGATGTCGAAGAGGTCGCCGTCCGATTTTGCGGAAAGCACCGCCGGATCGGTCCAATCCTTCAGCGTCAGGCTCATGTCCTTGGCCAGGTCGGTCTTGCCGCTGCCGTTGGCCGCATGGCACATCTCGCAGTCGAATCCATACATCTTCTTGGCTTTGGCCTGCGAGTCGGCTGTGGGTTTCACCGGGTTCTTAACCGTGGATGAGGCCTGCGGAGCAGCCGGTGCGGCGGGCGCTGGCGTGGGCTCCTGTGTCGCGCGGCCCGGAATTACCGGTGCGGCCGCGATTCCAATCACCGCGGAAAGGAGCAGCAAGGACTTCAACATGGCAGCCTCCTCAGTTGCAGGTGTCGAATTCAGGCATCTGGCAGCTGATTGATTTTTTCAGGCCGAATTATAGGCTTAATCCGCAACGCAGGCGCGTGACAATCCTCACGATGGGAATATCCGAGCGCAACCCCTCGGAGCCGAGGGACTCGCCGCCTCGTAAGATCCGAATTCCGCTCAGTTCCAGAACGAAAAGAATGCTGCTAAGTCGTGGCTAGACCTTCAGCCTCGGCCAGCCTGGCCTGCCGCTGATCGAAGGTCCAGAAGCGGTCGGCTTTCAACTCCAGCGCAGCCGCCACATGCAGCGTGTCAAGCGTGCGCACGCCCAGTGTGGCGACCCGCCGTTCTGTAATGTGGACGCAATCGACAAATAGTCGTTCAGGTAGTTCGACACTCTGAAAAATGCCGTTTTCACAATCCCGCTCGAAATTGGAAGCCGCAATCCGCGCCTCAGCAGCGGATATCTCACCACGAAAGACTTGCTGGTAGATGGCGTTGGTCAACTCGGCGCGATGAAACGGAGAGATTAAGACAACCGGCCGCAGAGCCAATCTTTGCAGTGCCTGGGTGGTGTGAGAATCGATCAGGTATAGCGGTAACAGCAAGCTGGTGTCGGGGTAGACGATCAATATCTGCTGTTCTCACGATCTTCCAGAAGTTGATCGACGGCATTCAAGACCCTATCCCCAAAGATCGCCTGCGCTCGCGCCCTAAAGTCCGGCCACTCCACCGGCTCTTTCGCAGCCCCTTCAGGCACGATCCGCCCCAGCACATGGTCGCGTTCCCGCAGCTCCACCGTCTGCCCGGCCTTGAGCCAAGCCTTGAGCTGTTTCGTATCGCGTAGCTGGCGAAGATTTACGGAAGGCATATCAACAATGTGTCACAACAATGTGTCACAAGTCAAAATCTGATGAGTGCGGCCGCCTCACTCGTACCGCAGCGCCTCGGCTGGCAGAATCCCAGCCGCCGTCGACGACGGATAGAGCGTAGCCAGCAGCGACACCCCGATCGAAACCACAGCCACCAGCACGCCATCCTTCCACGACGGCGCAAAGGGCAGCGTGTCGAAGTTGTAGACCGACGCCGACAGGTGGATGAAGTGATAATGTGCACCGGCCCACGAAGCCACGTATCCCAGCACAAGCCCGGCCGCCGTTCCCAGCAGGCTGATCAGCAGTCCCTGCATCAGGAAGATGCGCCGCACCTGGCTCGGCAGTACACCAAAGCTCATGAGCACGGCAATATCCCGCGTCTTCTCCATCACCATCATGGTCAGGGCGATCAGAATATTCAACGCCGCCACCAGAACGATCAGCGCGATGATGATAAAGGTCACGACCTTTTCCAGAGCCAAAGCGCGAAAGAGCGGCCGGTTTTCATCCATCCAGTTGGAGGTCTGAAATCCCTTGCCCGCGGCCTCTTCAATCTCTTTCCCAATCACGTCCGCATGGTTGAGATCGTCCACCTTGAAGCTAATCAGCGAAATCACATCCGGTTCGCTGAAAAGCCTCTGCGCATCCGAGAGCCGCAGCATGCCCATCGACGAGTCGTACTGATAAAAGCCGGAATGAAAAATGCCGGCCACTCGAAATTTGCGATAGCTCGGTATCACCCCCAGCGGAGTCAGCGCCCCCTGCGGGCTGGTGACCAGCACCGAATCGCCCACCGTCACGCCCAGGCTGTCGGCCAGCTCGTTACCCAACACCAGCGCGGGCAGCGCAGCGTCTGCCGATCCCAGCGTGCTTTCCCCCGGAGCCAAATCCGCCGCCGTCCCCGCCGTCATCATCCCCAGCAAGTCGCTCACGGTCCGCTCCTGCGCGGGAAGGATTGCCTTCAGCAGCGCAAAGCCAGACCTGGGCCCATTCGAAACCATCACCTGCTCGTACATGCCCGGCGCAGCCGCTGTCACATGCGGCAGAGCTCGCATCCGCTCCAGCAGCGGCTGCCAGTTGCGGATGCCATCGCCCTTCACTCGCATCAGCGTCACATGCGCGGAGTTTCCCAGCAGCCGGTTCTGAATGTCCTGCTCCATCCCGTTGGTGATAGCCAGGGCCACCACCAGCGCGGCCACGCCCGCCGCCACTCCGGCCACCGAGATCAGCGTCACCAGGCCCACCACGGCCTGCCGCCGCTTGGCTCGCAGGTACCGCGTCGCGATGAACAGCTCAAACCGCATCCCTTACTTCGCCTCGGCCTTGCTCGAAACTGGACTCGAAGCCGGTCCTGAAGCTGGCACAAGCACCTTCGCCGTCCCCATATTGTCATGCCGGTCGTAGGCGCGCACGGTGATCAGATGCTCGACCTCGGAGCCAGCCCCAGGCACATTCTCGCTGCTCGCGGTCAGCGGAACCAGAAACGAGTAGTGTTCTTCTTTCGAGTCGGAAAGTCCGCCCACCGGCTCAACATACTGCCACGGCCCGGCGTCCAGCGAATATTCGGCATGGCTGATCGCCGTCGCTGAGTCCTTGGCGTCGAAGCTCACCGGAAACGCGGGAGGGCAGGGTAGTTCCTTGCACTTGCGCGAAACCAGCCCATCGGCCTTTAATCCCGAGATCACCGGCGCCGTCGTGTCCAGCTCAAACCGCTCGCTCTCCATGCCTCCGCTCAACACACTGCCCGGCGTATGCGAAGGCGCGTCACTCGCCAAAACCTTGATCTGATACCCGCCATCGGGAAAGGCAGACCCGTCAAAGCTGTAGACTTTGTCGGTCAATCCCTTCTTCAGCGGCCGCCAGACCGTCTCGCCGTCTCCGCGCAGATACAGGTCGAAGATCAGGTCATCGCCATCATCGTCATGCGCCGCCCACCGCACCGTCACCGCCGTGCGATCCTTCTGCGCCTGGATCGGCTGCGTACCATTGGCGGCATTCCCGTCGAAGCTCACCCCGGCATTGGCCGTTGGATTTGGAAATGCGATCGTCACAGCCCCCGGCTGGCCCGCCGGCTGCGTCTGCGGCGTGAACCGCGCCCCCGGCACCACCATCAGATCGTCCACCACCGGAGCGGAATTGACCGGTAGATAATTCACGCCCACGCCGCTCACCACGCCGCCTTCGGCCAGCACCACTTTCCATTGCAGATAACGCCCGGCCGGCGAGGTGATCTTGTTGCCTGTGGCCTGCTGCCAATCGCTCCATCCCCAGTCCTTTTGGCTGCGCGCCGGTTGCTCCACATTGCCGGAGCGCGTCCAGATCTCGTATCCTCGCGAGTCCGGCTGGACCTCCACGCGGCCCCAGCGCGACATCGCTCCCGCATCCAGCACATCGCTGGCGTAACTGTGCATATAAGCCGCATAGCGTCTAGTATTGGCCGCCGCCATCCCGGCCTCCTCCGTGGACAAGAGGTACAGCTTGCCTGTATTAGCCGTCCCCACCAGGAACCCGCCAGCAGCCTGCGCTTGCGGGATCGCCCCCATTGCAACCGCCTGTTGCGCCTCCAGATGCGCCACATCGCTGTAACCGCCGTCCGGCCGCAGGGTGAAGATGCGTCCACGATTCCCCGTAAGCACTGTCAATCCATTCGCGGTCGCCGCCAGTTGGTACACGATCGCGTCCTTGTCCGACCAAGCCTTGCGCGGAGCCTGGTCAGGCTTGAGCGCGTAAATCTCCGACCCCTCCGGCAGCACTGTGCTGGCGTTGGCCGCCTGCATTGACGCCGGCTGAACGAAGCTGATGGTGATGCCGGCGCCGCCGCTCTGCACCGGCAACTGCGGCAGCGGATTGTGGCTCTTGTCGCCTACATCGGCCGCATAAATCGTCCCATCCGCACCCACCGCAACAGCGGTAATCTCCCGCCGCGGTGCGCTGAAGAGCACATAGCCCTTGCCTTCCGGGCTGATCCGGTAGACCAGTCCCGACCCATCCGTCCCGGCAATCAGATTTCCAGCCCCGTCTTTACCAGTCCGGTCCCACGCCAGCGAGCGGATATGCTGTTCGTCCGTCTTGAAAAATGCCTCCGCAGCCGGCTTCGGCTTGCTTACATCGATCCTGTAAACCGCTCCAGGACCACCGGTAGCAATGTACAAGCGCCCCGAGGCATCGAAGGTCATATCCCAGATGTAGCGCGCCTTGCTGTCCGTCTTGTTCCGGTCCGCGCTCTTCGCCTCATCCCCTTCATTCGAATCCGCCTTGCTCAGGTCGAAAACCACATCCGCCGTAGTCTCATCCAACGTCTTCGTCGCATCCGTTTTAACCCGGTAAACCTTCCCATCCGGAATCGTCGCCGCGTACAGAGTCCCATCCGGCCCCACGCGCACCACCTGCACTGCGACCGCCTTGGTCTCGAAGAGCTTCTTAAAGCGAGGATCGGCGGCCTTGTCGGGATCCACGCGCAGCACGGTAGCCGGCGAGCCCGTCCCCAGATACGTCCCGCCATCCTTACCTATCGCCACCGACCACACAAAGCTCGAAGGCGTCGTTACAATCTCGGTCGCCATCGGACCATTGCGCAGCTTGCCATCGCTGGTGATTTGGACGCCCTGCGGCGTCCCCTTCTCGAACTCATCGAAACGGGACTGGGTCCAAAGCCGCGTGCCCTGGGCCAGCGCAGGCACACTCACTGTCAGCAACAATGCGACAGGCAACAGAAGCGGTAATTCGCGCGAACCAGACAGACGGGAAGGCAAGCGGAAGGGCAGGCGAAATGAGGAGAGGCAATGATAGCGGCGAAGATTCATGCTGTCGCTGAGTTTACTAGAGTTGGCGCATAGTCCGGACGATCTTGCTCAAGGGCCGGTTTTGAGTCGCGGAAGCATGAAAAAGTGGCTATCATGAAGCGGCGCCAGCCACCCCCGAGAAGCAAAGGCAAAGCGGAGTCTCACACATTCCAATCCGCCAAGGAGGCAACATGGCAACCGGTCGAGCGAAGCCAAGGAACATCGACGAGTACATTGCAGCGTGTTCCCAGGAGGTACAAACGATTCTTGAGCGCATCCGGCAGACGATCCACGCAGCCGCCCCAGACGCACAGGAGACCATCAGCTACATGATGCCCGCGTTTACACAGAGCGGTATTCTGGTGTACTTCGCGGCCTTCAAAAATCACATCGGATTGTACCCGCCGGTATCGGGCGACGCGGCGATAGAAAAGGCGATCGCACCGTATGCCGGAGAGAAGGGAAATCTGCGCTTTCCCCTCGATCAACCAATCCCGTACGGCTTGATCGAACGAATCGTGAAACTCCGGGCGAAACAGAACCTGGCGAAAGCAGCGGCGAAAACCAAGAAGAAACGGTGATCGAAATCAAGTCGTTCTCTGTCTGTACCGGCCACCGGCCAACAATTTCCACGTGGCCCTAGTGCAATCCGCCCCCGGACTCCACGCGCAAGGTTAGTATCTGCTGACCGCTGAGCACCCCGCCAGCCGGAGCCTGCGCCGTCACCACGACCGACTCGCCGTGAAGGCCCACTTCCACCCCGCTGCGTTCCGATTCCATCGTATTGGCCATCGAAAGCGGCAAGCTGTCCAGCGTGGTTCCAGGCATTGAAGCCTGGGACTCCGGCAGCAGCAGGCTCACATACACCTGATCCGCCGCGTGCAGCCCTCGCAGCCGCGCCGACACCGCAGCTTCCGTAGCCGCATGTCCCTGCGGACGCGCCGCCTCCAGCGTCCGGTCGAGCGTCGCGGCGCCGCCCACCATCAGCCGCAGCGTACCCGGCTCCAGGCGTGCCGGAATGGTGAAGGGAATGCGCACATTTCGCGCCGGCTGCTCCCAGGGTCGCAGCGTCGCCTCTACTTCCACGGTATCTCCGGCATGAACGATGCTCGACGAAATCAGCCGCACGCTTTCCAGTTCCGTCCGCATATCGCGCGGCAGCACCTCGATATGCAGCCGCACGCTCTCCATCGGTTCCAGGCGGGTAGCATTGGCATACATGCGGTTGAATCCATCCGCTACGCCAAAAGCCGCCGCCAGTTGCGCGGCCATCGCTTCTCCCGGCGTGCCCCAGGCATTCACCGGCACCGGAGCTTCGCCCCGCACCTTGATTTCTCCGCTCACATGATAGCTGGTCAGCGCCGAGCTCTGGTTCGACTCCAGCAGAATTTGGTAGACGGAAACCAGCACCGCCTGCGGGGTGAGCGAGGGCAAATCCAGCACGTCCACCCGGCGCTCCTCGGTCTTCGCCCCGTTGTTCACCGAAATCGAAACCGGAATCATCCGCGCCGTACCGCCCATCACACCCGCAATCGCCGCATCGCGGTCCTCGGTAAACGCCCCAACGACGTTGCCGGTGTTGACAATCTTGAAGGCATTCATCGGCGAGGCCAGCGTAGCCAGCACTTCGGTCGAAGTCATGGGCAGCGAAACCGGCCCGGCCTGCAGCACCGGATGCCCGCAAGCCAGCAGTTGCTTCGGATCGACATAGGTCACCGTACAGGTGGCCGCAATCTCCAGATCTCCTCGCACCAGTTGCAGACTGATCGCCGAGCCGGGCACAATCGGTCCGAAATCCCCAGCCTCGCCCATCGGATGCGCCTGGCCCCCGGCCTTATCTGAAGCCGCCGCAGAGCTTCCGCTCAATCCGCCGCCCGCGGAAATGACGTCCAGCCCCGTTCCCGCCACCTGCTGCTTCCAAACCTGGATCGCCTCTGGCTGAAATCCGCTCATCATCAGCGGTGTTTCCATGGCGGAAAACGTCAACCCTCCGCTCTCGATTCCGCTGGCATCGTTCTTTGCAATCTGGACCGGACCCTGAATCTGAGGCAGATCGCGCACCTCCAGCATCTGTTCGATCGGCGTGATCCCGGCAATCGGCTCCTTGCTGAACTGACCTATCCGGTAGGAAAGCGCTCCGGCCAGCCTGCCGTCGATGTAGACCGGGCTGCCGCTCATGCCCGCCACCACGCCAGTGTATTCCGGCTTGGCCCCGTGCAGCCGGGCCAGGATCAGATCCCGGTGCGGCCCGCGCGCGCCGTGCAGCACGCCAAGAATCTCCACCTCCATTGGCTCCGGCACGGTTCCTTCGAAGACCGTCCACGCCGTCCCCGTCAGTCCCCGATGCACCTGGCTTAGCGGAAAGATATTCACGCTCGAAGGCGGCGGTCCGGCAGCCGCAGCGGCTGAAAGAGCCTGCGCAGACGCAATCCCGGACCCGCTCCCCGCAAAGGCAATGGTAGCCACACCAACAACGGTAACGAAAATTCGAACCAAGAAGGTTTCCTTAAACTGAATACACACGTCTACCAGATTAGACGGTGCGGCCCGGAAGGCAGGCCGCCTTTTCGCTCAATTCGGAAGCAAATCGGATTGCCGCTGTAAAACGGCGCTCCCGGCCCTTCGCGGCGTTGGCCGTATGCTGTTGGTAGCCCGTATGCTTCTTGTCAGTGAGGTTGCAATGTTCAGGATGAATCGCCGGTCTCCTCGTCTCGCCAACTGTTTCCGTTCCCGCGCGGCATCGGCTTTGCTGACGCTTCTGGTCTTGGTGAGCCTGTCTCCCGGCCTTCGCGCCCAGTCCACGCCGCCTACGCCTCCTGCTCAACAGCCCCAGCAACCTAAGCAGCCCGATACGGCCAGCCCGGACAGCGGTGGCCCAGCCTCCGACAATGGCCCCATCGCGGTACCCAAAAAGAAGGAGCAGCCGGCCGACGACACCGCTCCGCCCCCGCCTGCGCCTACCGCCCCCAAGATCAAGACCCCCGAGGGCATGCCGTCCGTCTCGCTGCACATCGATGTGCCAGAAGTCACAGTCGACGTGGGCGTGCTGCTCGAAAAGACTCACCAGTTTGTCCCCGGCCTCAAACCTGCCAATTTCAAGGTCTTCGAAGACGGCAAGGAGCAGAAGGTCATCGGCTTCAAGCGCATCGAAGCCCCCATCACCGCCCTGATGATTTGCGAGTTCGCCTCTACCAACTATCAATTCATCTACGACATGCGCAACTCGGCTTTCGCCTTCGCGCAGCAGCTCCGTCCCCAGGACTACGTCGCCATGATGACCTTCGACCTGCGCACGCAGATCGTCACCGATTTCACCCAGGACAAGCGCGAGCTCCTCCAGGACATTAACTCCCTGCGTATCCCCGGCTTCTCCGAGCGCAATCTCTTCGACGCGCTCTATGAGGGCCTCGATCGGCTCAGCCGCATCCAGGGCCAGAAATACATCATTCTCATCGCCTCAGGCCGCGACACCTTCTCGAAGATCACCTTGGATAAGGTTCTCGACAAGGTCAGGAAGACGCCCGACGTCACCATCTTCACCGTTTCCACCGGAGCCGTAGCCCGCATTATGTCTGAGGGCCGCGGCCGTGGCGGCTTTGGCGGAGCCGAAATGGACTATCTCCAGGCCGACAATCAAATGCAGACCTTCTCCCGCATGACCGGCGGCATGTTCTTCGCGCCCCGCTTTGTCGCCGAACTGCCCGACGACTTCAACGTCATCAACCAGGCCATCCGCTCCAAGTACGAGCTGATCTACCACCCGCTCAACGCCAAGCAGGACGGTTCCTTCCGCAAGCTCCAGGTTGAGCTGGTCGACGACGAGGGACATCCTCTGCAAATGCAGGATGAAAAACACAAGCCGCTCAAATACGAGCTGCAATACCGCAACGGCTATCGCGCCCACCAGGAAGTGGAATAACCAGGCCCAGAAAGGCCGGAAATTGGGGCAACCGGAATCAATCCTCCGATTGCCCCAATTTCCGGCCTGGGAGCAATCTATTCGAAGAGAGCCTTGTAAGCACCCCAAGAATAGTAGCCAACTACCGCCACGGTCATCAGTATGGTCAGGATCAGGCTGGCTCGCAGCATCGGCTGCAGCCGGTTTACTTTGGTGACGATCTCAGTTTGTATCGCCTTCTCGTGTGCAAAGGCGTCATCCAGAAAAATCTGTCCTTCTTCATCCCGGGTCAATCTGCCGCGATAGGCATACAGCATAAGTGTGACCAGCGCGACAATTGCCCACACGATCAACAGAACGGGAGCCGGATTGGTTGTCATACGCTAACCTCCTTCGCTTACTTCGGGCCGGCATGCCAGCGAGTGCAGAACCGAATCACCGTATCGCAGGCAGGAGGGCCGCTTGGCTAACCACTATAGCCCTAATTTGACCCTGTTGAACAGACTTTGGGAGTGAGTCACGTCACGTTTAACATCTCATTCAAATGGCCCCAAACCACCTCGACTTTGCGACCAACCGGGCCGCTGGCGCATCCAATGGACAATATCGGACCGAAACGCTCTTGTTTCAAGGCGTGTAAAGGCAGTAGAGTAAGAACAGGGTTCGAACAAGTTCAGCAATAGGGGAGAAACCAGACATGGCAACCGCAACCGCGTCCATCACGAGTGAGTCCGCAACAGTTCCAGTTCCCGAGATCAAAGCAACTCCGCTCAACATGACTCCTTCAGCGATCGCCAAGGTTCGTGAGATCATGGCCACCCAGGATCCCATCCCCGCCGGTCTGCGCGTGGGTGTGGTCGGTGGCGGCTGCTCCGGCTTCCAATACTCCATGGCCTTCGAAAACCAGAGCGGCATGATGGATAAGGTCTTCACCTACGACGGCCTCAAGGTTTTCATCGACGCCACCTCGCTCATGTACCTCAACAACTGCGTCGTCGACTACGTCGAGACCTTTGAAGCCGCCGGCTTCAAGTTCGAAAACCCCAACGTCAAGAGCACCTGCGGTTGCGGTTCCTCCTTCAGCGTCTAACAGGGAAACCCTGTACGGCTAGGGCGCCGGCACGGCGCAATCTGCCTGGTTCTCAAGCAAAACGGTCCGCCTCAACCCAAGAGGCGGGCCGTTTTGCTGTTCCGAAGAAGAGAATTCGGGATGACAGGGAAATAATTTGGGTGCACCATGTCTCGATTCTGAGACCTGGGAAATCTATCAGCCGGGCTGACCTATTGCTGGGGTTGCGTGCCCTGCGTCGGGGGCGGAGTCGTTGGACTGGTTGGACCGGTCGGCTGGCCAAACTGGCCGCCGGGAGGCGCCGAACCCGTCGGATTGATCCCGCCCGGCCCCATGACCGGGCCATTTCCCGCCGCACCCGCCGGCGTGCCAATCGTCCCCGCATTGTTGCTGATCATCATCCGGTCAGAGTTCGGGTCGTACCAGAACTCCCACTCATTGAAGTGCGTCTTCTTCTTCCAGATCAAAATTCCCAGCTTGGGACTGGTGCTCTCCACGCCGATGACCCCGCCCCCGCCAAACGTCTGTCCATTGGCGCCGAATGTCGATCCTCCGTTGACCGGATTGCCATTCGCGTCGGTGCCACCCGTCGAGCCGGCCCCCGCGCCAATTCCGCTGGCCGTCGCCGCTCCCGTTGAGTTGGGCGCATTCGGGTCTGTGCCAGAGCCCGTTCCGCCCGT
>Ga0206815_1140_pt1 | contig 19041 bp, 13 predicted proteins | sample Alteio_BWOrgCont_91_FD_152864 | JGI IMG/M metagenome (GOLD analysis project Ga0206815, IMG submission 152864) | Enriched cells from forest soil in Barre Woods Harvard Forest LTER site, Petersham, Massachusetts, United States -... | ecosystem: Environmental > Terrestrial > Soil > Temperate forest >...
ATCTCTTTGTTTGGCAACCAGCTTGCTATTGCCAAACCCGTGATATCGCCTGTGATAAAGTTTTTCAAACAATGTCATCCTAACATTTTGTCGGCGAATTACAAAATCTATGACAACGTAAAAGAAACCTATTTTAAATCCAAGCCACTATCGCCCGAAGATTTACAAAAAAAAATCGCCGCTTGCCGCCATGAATTAAGCGAATCCGCTTTTTCTGCAGAAAAAATAAAAATTAGTTTCTGTGGCGCCACGCGAAGAAAAGGCAATCCCAATAACAAACTGAATAATTTTTTGCAATCTGTCGTCAAAAACAGTTCTGATATAACGCAAGTTGAAGTATTACTAGCGATTGATCCCGATGACCATCTTGATTTTTTTATCCAATTAAAAAAGAAATACGCCAACCAATTACGACTTCGCATCGTCATCGCTGAAAAACGGTTAGGCTATGAGAATCTACACTTATATGACACGCTACTCTTTCCATATTTAGCAAAAAATACACGCATGATTTGCGATTATTCGGATGATTGCACAGTCATCAAGCCCGGCTTTGATAACGAATTATTAAAAATTGATGCGCTGTATGCCGATAATATTTACTTCATCCATACACGCAACACCCAACGTCATCAGTATATTGGTGATGTCACAGAACACTTGCAATTACTTTACTGGGCCATCCAAGCGAAAGAACCAGCCTCTTACTTCCCTATTTTTTCCAAAAAAATCTTAGATATCGCTTTTGAATATGCCCATTTGCATGACACGAAAAAAGAATGGTCGCCCATTGCAAATGCTTGGATCTGCGATTGCTATGTTGACATACTCAGTACTTATGTCAAAAAATTAGGACTAGATCGCATTCATTACCTCGACATGATTACCATGAATAAAACTATTTTAGCCAATTATCAATACCCCGACTCGGTGACTGGCTTGACCCCCAATAATCGTGCGTTTATTAAGATGTTAAATAATACAACGCTGGATTATCTGCACAAGCTTGCGGATGCAGTTATTAAACACGCACAAAATACTATTTAGGAAACGATATGAAAATAACATTATGTGTACTAACCCTGGAAGAGATCGATAGCGTCAAAGTCATCATGCCACAAATTGATAGAACACTGTTTGATCAAATTCTTGTGATTGATGGCGGCTCCAAAGATGGCACCATCGAATGGTGCAAAAATGCGGGCTTTGAAGTTTTTGTTCAACAAAAACGCGGGTTACGCAGCGCCTATTTAGAAGCCCTGCCCCACATTCGCGGTGATGTCATGATTACCTTCTCACCCGATGGAAATTCGTTAGTGGAAGTCTTGCCAAAACTAGTCGATGAATTAAAGAAAGGCTGGGACATGGTGATTGTTTCACGCTACTTGGGCGATGCGAAAAGTGAAGACGATAGCATGATCACCCGTTTTGGCAACTGGCTATTTACAACATTGATTAATGTGTTACATGGCGGCAAATATACTGACTCAATGGTCATTTATCGTGGCTACAAGAAAAGTCTTTTCCATGATTTAAAACTCACAGACGATAAAGCATTCACGATACCTGAAAAATTATTTAATACACGAATCAGCGTCGAACCATTGTTATCCGTCCGTGCTGCTCGTTGCAAATTGAAAGTAACAGAAATTCCGGGTGATGAACCTAAACGCATCGGTGGCGAAAGAAAATTACAGATCATCCGCTGGGGCTTGGCATTTATGTACCAAATTTTCTTCGAAAAATTGCTTAAAAAACCTATTTAGCCTTTCGACACAAGGACATTGCATGAAACAGCCAACTGCAAATAAAGAACCCATTAAATATCTGGCGCCCGATAATTTATATGAGCAAATTACGCATTTCACCAAAGGAATGGCGGTATTACGCGATAAATTTGAATTAGTTATCCCGCAATGTACATTAGAAGATATTGAATGGAATCACATGGATCAAATGCATCGTTTGTCGATACATAACACTTATGAAAAAGGGATTCGTATTGCTAATGGGCGTAACTTTGCTGTTTCACTGACGCAATGGAAAAATTGGCCTTTCTTTATTAGTGTGACTGATGTATATGTCGCTAAAGGTTTGTTTTACCAAACTCTCACGATTGCAGGAATTATTTTTCTTCATTCCATTATCTCTATGGAACCCATTCCTGGCACGAACAATGTAAAACTCGTTGACGAATGGTTTATTGCCTCCCACAAATTGTTTCGTTTTCTTCATAAGCCACTGAATAACAAATTGCATACATTGAATAAGCGTTTACAAGAAGAAGATGAGCAAATCAGACAAGGGCGTTTTGTACTGCGAGAGAAAGGGTTCCAATTTAAGACAGACAGCCCTGATTACTATAATTCGAATCGATTAACAACCAATACAATCTACCCTCCGCTAGATCATGATGCGAATTTTTTAGTAGCCAATTTAACGCGCGAACCCACCCTACTAAAGGCTGGAAATTTAGAATTTATTGCCGCACAAGAAGAACATGGAACATACCACATTTGGCCAGCAGCTTGCCCACATGAAGGCGGTCCTTTATTAAATGGCAAGATTTGCGATGCACAAATTGCTTGTCCTTGGCATGGATTACGTTTTAATGCAGCTGTACTATCAAAAACATCGCCACAAGCTATACGCTATGGCTTTGAATATACGCTGCATAACGATGCGATATCCGTAAAACAAATTACATCCATCTCATGCTTAAGCAACCAAGAAATCTTAACTGGACATCATACGCAAGAAAGGGAAGTGGCTTTATGAATACAGCGGAAGCAACACCCGAACGCCTCAATATCAATGAAATGTCGCTTGAACAAAAAAAATTATTGATGCAATCAACCTACACGGAAAAAAGTTATTTCCAGCGTTTATTTAATCAAGATCAACTTGACCTTCCTTGCAAACCCCATGCTTTAGCATTTCGCCAAGAAATTGAAAGGATTTTAATTGGCAACAATCTCATTTCGCATGCTATGCCATTAGAAAATTTACATGAAGTCATGTCGGATGACATGCGCGCCTATAATTTTGATGATGGCGTCAATAAAATAAGTACTTATTTTTATGACACCGACGCTCAATTTAAAGCAGTCTATTATCGATTTATCGGCTTCGTACGTGAAAATTATGTGAAAGAACCTTTCTGGTTTCAAGCCACCCCAACCATACGTATTCATTGCCCCGATGCACGCAACAGTCATCACTATCCACGTTATCATAGCGATATCAGCTACGGCCATCCGCCACAAGAAATTAATTTTTGGTTGCCATTGACTGACATCCTGTCTGGTCATGGTTTTCGAGTGATGTCATTAGAATCCTCTGTCAATGCCTTAAAGAAGTTTGATTATGATTTTTCGGCTTTTATACATAGCGCGATTCAGGATAAAGATTTTTCAAAACACTGCGAATCACTAGCAAAACCTGCTCCAACCGAATTTGGTAATGTGCTGGCATTTGATTCGCGCTGCATTCACTCGGGCGAGCCCTTGAAAAAACATACACGGATTTCGATGGATATACGTGTTCTCCCTCTATCACAATATAAAAATATGGATGTTCAATATCAGGGATCCGGTCGGCGAAAAATAATTTTTGCTCCTGGACATTGTTATCATGAACAAAACTCCGATTATTTTTTAAATTACACAGGAAAATAACCATGAGCAATCAACCCATGCTAAATTTTATTGCCGGAAATAAACCCATATTCAATATCGAGTACGGCATTCTCAGCGCACCCGTTCGACATATTTTTATGATGGGATGCGTTTGGGCTCTCACCCACAAAAAACAAAATCCACATTTACAGATCCTGGAAATAGGCTCATGGGTTGGTGCATCGGCTTTGTCTTTTGCACAAGGCTTGAAACTCCACAATCATTCACAAGGCACCATTACCTGTGTGGATGCATGGAAACCTTTTTTCAATCGCGATACGCACAATGATAATGTCTATGTATCGATGGAAAAAGCACTCGGATCAGAAGCAGCCTATCAACTTTTTTCTCATAATATTGATACCCTACCTCAATCCATGACATGCCAACATTTGCGTGGAAAAAGTGAAAATATCTTACCTTTATTACGTGAAAAAAGTTTTGATATTATTTTTATTGATGCCGATCATTCATATACGCCGGTTTTACGCGACATCAAAAATTCTCTTTCTTTGGTGAGAAACGGCGGGATTATTTGTGGCGATGATCTCAACCTGCAACTGCATCAAGTTGATAAAGACAATGCAGATAAACATGCCGAAGATGATTTTATTAAAGATCCTAAAACGAATCGTAATTTTCATCCTGGTGTAACAGTAGCAGTCGCTGAAATTTTTGGTGAAGTATCCTCGTGGGGTGGTTTTTGGGCGATGCAAAAAGTGGATGATCAATGGGTTAAACTCTCATTGAAAGAAATGCCGATCCATTATCCAGAACATTTCCCGGAAAGTGCTGTACGAAAGGCTGAGGATCATTTGAAGGATATTGAAATATTGTAAATATGGTAACTACTCACCCGTCATTACAAGCAAGAGCAGTTGGTGTTAATGCGTGAGGCGGCTGGATAAATAATTTTATCGAAGCCGTCATACCAGCTAAAAACTAGCATGACAAAGTTATTATGACATATTAAATTTAGCAGGAAAAATATGAACAACGCGTTTTTCTTCATTACAACACAAGACAATATCTCAGGATCAGTATTATCCTCGATTCTCAATACACATCCAGATATTAACTGTAAAACTTCGTTCTCAGATCCTTTTCTGCTATCAGCTTATCAACCCAATGTAACCATCGATCAGTTTATAGAGCTCCAAACGGATTCCGATAAAAAATTTCATGGCAATGCTCAACACTTTACGGCTTATCAATTACAACATAAAACCTTAAGTGAAAGAACACAACAACCTTACCGGAAAGCAAATATCATACTTTCTCCGACGTTACGGGTTAACTATCTATTGCATAGCTGGATGGAAAATAGTGCATCGCCTGCGGATACGCTAGCCTTTATCCAAAAACGACTCAAAGAAATGGATTCGAAAAATCATCATTATCATACATTATATCAATCGCATCATATTTATGATCTTCTCATCAAAACGGTCGCTGATGAAAACATCGTCGATTTAACTTGCCCGAAAAATAATTTATTTTTGCTCGCCGTTGCGAGACTCCTTATCTTTGACACGGCAGATATCCCAACAGCAGGAAGAAGTTTCTCCTACGAGCAGCTGATTCATTCCGATAAAGCGTTTCTTGAATTTACTCACTACCTCACCCACAACCGTCTGGATATGAGTGAAGATTTTCAGAAAAGAGTAAACTCACAACTTGCTAGTACACGAGAAAAAATAAATGCCATGCAATTCCCCACATGGGAGCCATGGCAAATCAACTTATTACAAAGATTCACGGATAAACGCTTACATACCATTTATTACCCGCATATTGATAAACCCTTATCCGCTTTTTATCTTAAAGCCGGCTATACAGAGTTTGAGCGTAATCACACAATTACTTATTCTAAGCTCATTTCAATACAATTAAACTCTAATCGACCTGCCCAGCTTGCCGCCTATTTTGATAACATCGAAGAAACAGCGGATAATCCTAGCGATATTGAAGTACTGGTTAATATTGATATCGGCAATTCGCCAATGAAAAATTTGCTCGACAATGAAATACCCAAACGAAAATTCACACTCAAATATATCGAAACAATACGTCCACACTCTTTCTGTGATCTCTGGAAGCCTATCAATAATCTTCTTGAAATTACCGACCCAGATGCTTATTTTTTACTAAATATTAGTGACGAAATGTTTTTTGCTGAAAAAGGTTGGGATACTCTACTGAAAAAATACGTAGGATTTTTTCCAGATCATTTATTCCGTTTACGCGCTTCACGCAACAAATTTAGAAACTACTTTGATCGTTGGGAATGTAGCTTTGCCCAAGATGCAATACCGATTACCACTAAAAAATGGATAGATGTGGGTGGTGACTGGAATCCATGCTTTGGCCCTGACAGTTTTCAACAACTCATTTCATTTTATTTATCGAAAAACGGCATGTTCAACAATGAGAATATGTTACGCGATGTACCTATCATCGATATAAAATTTGCTGGCGATGTACCAGCACTTGGCATTGATCCCGAGAAAGAATGGAAACATAGCCGTGACCATATTAAAGCAATGCAAATTTGCCAATCCTACAAGATGCAATTAGAAGCCAGCAGAAGAGCCATGTTGATTAAAGCCAATATGCTGGTCTATGCACACCAATTAACACAGTATGAAATTGTCGATATGCAATCAAAGCAACAGATTCAGCTAATCAATAAAGATAATAACGCAATTATTGAAAAACTGGATTATAGACTCAATTGGCTCGCTATTACATTAACAAATCAATTCAGAAAGCTTTATTTTTTCTGTTATTTCGGCGGCGGAATCAATAAAAAAGTCAATATCATAAAAACATTCGCAGCCTATTTACGTAGTAGCAGCGTGTTTTTTAATAAACATCTGCGCAAATATACCAAATTAAAATTTCATCTTCGTCAATTCATTAAGAAAATATTACTTCGGTTATCAATAGATCCCAAAAAACTCCGAAGTATTTTTAATAAAACACAGGCATAAATTAATGATGTTAAATCGTCCGCCAAAAATTTCCATCATCATTGGTGTGCTTAACATGGCGCACTATCTCGCTGATGCGTTAGATAGTGTTATTAAACAAAATTATCCTGCGTTAGAGCTCATTATTATTGATGGTGGCTCCACCGATGGCACCCTGGACATCATCAAGCAATACGACAAACATGTTACCATATGGCAAAGCGGACAAGACAAGGGGCATGCCGATGCATGCAATAAAGCGTTAAAAATTGCAACCGGTGATTTTATTTGCTTATTAAATGCAGATGATTTGCTTGGTGCTGATTTACTGCATAAAGTGGCTGCTATTTATCAAAAAAATCCTAACGCCAACTTAATAACTTGCGGCGTGCAAATTGTTGAAAAAGATGCGAATCAACATAATCATGTCATCAAAGAAATTATACATCCTAATCTACTCCAGATTTCATTAGAGAATATATTATTTGGCTTGCCTGTCATCAATGCACGATTCTTTCACAAAAGCATTTTTGAAAAATTTGGCGAGTTTCAAGCAACGCATCCAGATGGCGGTTATAACTTATCCAATGATCGTGATTTTTTAACGCGACTTGCGTTAGCACATATTCAATCAGAGATTATTCCTGAGCCGCTTTATTATTACTTATCGCATAATGATTCACTAACGTTCAGTCAGAAAAATATTATAAAGAGTCACAAAGAACATATTTTACTCGCTGAAAGATTTTTAAAAACAGCCGATTTGTCAATGAATCAACAAAAATTATTTAACAAATGGAAAGCACGCGAGTCAGTTTATTTATGTTTACTCTATTTACTGAAGCTGCGCTTGAAGGACTCCCTATCCATGCTAATTTATGGCTTTCCTCCGCATACCATTACTTGGTTAGGACAGCTTGGCAACATTGTTACGGCTCGGATTTTAAAAACATTTAAAAAAACCTCCCTGTAAAAAAGAGAAGTTGAAAAGGGTTTTCTCATGATGACACAAAATAAAAAACAAACATTCATCTATAGCTTAATATTCTTAGGCATATTTGCAGCCATGTTACCGGTGATACTTTCCAATAATTATCTTCGCCAAGATGATCTGATGTGGGAAATCTGGCCTGGCATGAAAATGTCACAGTTTGGATTCCTTTATTACAATACGGTTTTTCAATTAGTAAGGCCGCTTTGTATGTTGTCATTTTTCACGACTGACCTTATTTCCATTACTATTCATAATGCAGTCTACATCAGACTCTTCTCCGTCATTTTGCTTGGCATCATGGGAATTATGCTTTACCGCTGGCAACTCCTGTTTAATCCCAATAAAATTTTAGCGGCAACATTTGCAATTTGCGCGTTTACACTCCCGCCCTATCAAATATTTGCAGCGACCGGTAATTATTTTTTAATTATTACCGCATTATTTCTCACCTTTGGCGCTGTATTTTATTGGTTTTATGCTTTCACGGAAAAAAATGCAACCACTAAGAAACGTTATTTCTTCATCGGTTGTGCATTATTCTTTGCGAGCTTATTGGAATACCCATTGTCCTCCATGTATGCGTTTACCTTATTTGCAATCTTTTACCTAAACGCGCTCGCTTTTAATCATGTTTACCACGAAAAAAGAAAATTTCTTTACTTTGGCACCCTTGCCACCATTGGCATGATGGTTTTTTACTATTTATTTATTCGAATTTTTCATAAAATTTTTCATGTTGACCTGAGCTATGGCAGACCGGCGGTCGTTGATACCTCACACCTCTTTACACGCTTAATGCGCATTTTTGATGTTTTATCTTGGCATTCCAATATGTGGTTGTGGGACAACACATCCTCATGGAAAGATTCATTCATACTACCTCTGTTTGGTATATTTACTTTTGCTCTGCTGATAACAACAATAAAACGTGGGTTACAGGATCTCAGCCGTATTTCAAAAACAATTTTACAATCGCTGATTGTTATTTTCTCTTTATTCTTTCTTGCTTATTCTCCTGTAATGGCATCGCCAGATTTGCAGATTACATTTCGTTATGCTATTGCAACCATGCCATTGCTTTTATATGTTTTGTTTTGGTCTATTTATCAAATTACACATTTTATTAATAACCCATTATTAGCTAAAGCAGGCAAAACAATTTGCGCTTTATTATTCCTCTGCACCACAGTTTTTGGCATTGGTTATGCTAATTTGATGTTAGCGGATGGTGTTGTCGGCCCACATGAACATGACTATGCCTACATTCAGCAACAATTAACTGACAAAGTAATCCCCTTACTCAAACAAAATAAAAAAGTAACGTTACATGCTATCGATTGCGACAATGGCAATAGTTATCATTATGCTGCGAATGTACCGACTGCTTTTGAATACGGGATGCGAATTTGTAGTTATCAACAACAAATTATCGGGGTCGTCATACACAGCCTGCGACGTATGGGTTATGCCTCAAACTATAATCGGCATAATCATGTTATTTATAACGATAATGAAATTATTGTGCAAGATACACCCTGGGGAAATTTAATAGTCAATAACACAAATGATCCTCATGTTGAGCATGTAATGAATGCTCAAAATAGCAGCGCTTCAACTCTAGTAACGATTGATACAAAAAATGCTCCTACTTACCAACACTTTGAGTTCTATAAAAAATTATATCAAAAAATATCAAATTTCAACAAAGCATAAGATGGATAAAAATTTATGAAACGAACACTCATACTTTCGATAAAAATACTATTTTCTGTTGCCGTTTTGTGGTTTTTGACACACACATCGAAATTAAATTTTAGGCTATTATTAGATTTATTTTATTCACCTTCATTATTGGCGCCTGTCATCGCGCTCTATTTTTTGGTTGTCATCATCAGCTCATGGCGCTGGCACCAACTGAATAATGTCCAGGGAATAAAAATTTCTTTTCTTCACACGATTATTCCAACATATCTTGGCATTGCTTTTAATAATTTGCTGCCTGGCGGCGTAGGTGGAGATTTTTTCCGCTGTTATTTTCTTTTTAAAAAAACGCCTAACAAACGCAGTGCTGTCATGTTATCCATACTCGTTGATCGCATTACTGGACTCATGGGAGTTTTTATTGCGGTTTGCATAGTAGCTGCTTTTCACATGGACTTTTTTAATTCTCACAAATCAACGTTTTATTTCATGTTATTTTGTTTATCACTTTGTATTGGTGTCATCATTTTATATTTTGCATCAACGTTATTACCCAAAGAAGTTGGTTTAAGTGACTGGCTCAGCAAACGATTCTCAGAAAAAAAGTGGCTGGGCTCTATTTTATCTATTCTTACGGCAATTCGTATCTATCGTGACTCAAAAATGGTAATTGCGAAATGCTTAAGTGCGTCGGTTATTATTCAACTCTTCATTGCGCTTACCTGTTTTTTAATTGCAAAAATAATGCATTTTCCTGAAATTCCGTTTGTCAGTTATATTATCGCCATTGCGGTTACTCAAATTGTGAATCTAATCCCTATCACACCAGGGGGCTTTGGAATTGGTGAAGCGGCGTTTGCGAAAGTATTAACGCTATTAAATCCCGGCATTAGCGCCACCTACGCAACTATTTTTTTAGCGTATCGTATTATTGGGATATTGGCTTATCTTCCTGGCCTTGCTGTATTCATATTTGATCATAAGCTATTAAAGCAAAACACATTACATGAATATCCAATTGGATAAATAAAGGAATTTCATGAAGATTTTATGTGACACTAAGAACCGGACATGCTTATTTAATCTTTACGCCTTTCTTAGTATATTCTTAATTGCCTCTGCATATGGATATTGGTTCGCTTCCAACCAGCTACAAGCCATATCTAGCGATGCAATACTGTCAATGTATCCAAAAAAATATTTTATAATATCTGTATTTCGGTGTAGCTTATCTATTATAGCGCTATTTGTTATTTCAGCTGTGGCATTAACTAGCATTTCTCGAGGCAAATTAAATTATTTCGTTGTTGCACTTACCTACACACCGCTTGTGTTGGTATATTTTAATTATTCTATGTACTGGATAGTATGTGGAATTATCTTTTTACAATTTATATTATTAATTAGCACTTTTAGATCGAATGATTATCGATGGCTATTTTCTACTTGCCTAGTTGATCTCACTATTTTATGCGTAATTTTTTTATTACATCTGTTTATTACTACAGGTTTCTCTCCATTGTATTGGAACGTATCTTGGCACACGAGTGCTGGCGCTGAAGAAATTCCAATGGTGGCTTCTATATTTAAAGGATTTGTACATACAAAACAATTCGCTTTTTCAACAATGGATTATTCCGAATGGGCGGGCGTATTAAACCCGCCTATTACGTTGAATTCGCCTTTTTTAGAAATGTTAACGTTCATTTTTGATCTCCCAAGTATTAGCATTGAAGCATTTCATATTGTACTTTTAGCTGTTGATTTTACATTGATTATTATTGGGTCATTTGGATTTTATTTATTTCTAAAATATGCCTTCAAGTTGAGATCTGTTTTTGCATGCATCGGCGGCTGTTTATTCTTTTTTTCTCCTTTCATGGCAACCATGATGACAGAAGATGGCGGCATTTTTTTATCTTCCTATGCTATTTTTCCTTATGCACTATTACTTATTTCTTTGGCATTCGAGAAAAATAATTATTCGCTTGCAATTTGGGCTGGCGTTGCTATTGCCGCACAATTTTTCTTTGCATCCCCGCATCCAGAAGGCGTGATATATTCACTTTTATTTTATGGTGTGTTTACAGCAGGTTTATTTTTGCTTGCTAAGCATCTCACTTGGCGCAGTAAAATCATGCTATCCATAACATCTGTTTTTGTTTTCTTTATGCTTGCTGCATTTGTTGTGCTCCCCATTCTTGTTGATCAGTTCAATGGTAATATGCATGCTTATGCCCACATGAAAGATATGCAGCCGATATCATTTCGCTCTTTTGGTGCTTACGGTATTTTGTTGGTGATATATAGTCTTATTAGCGTGGCACTATTAAAAAAACAACATAGAATAACTGACGTTCATATAAGTTCGATGATACTGGCATTGTTTTTGTTGCTTCTCATGGTATTAACTACGCAAGTAAGATTTAATAATATACTTATCAATTTCTTACATATTGGCCTGAATGTTGGTCATGCCTGGAGAATAGGGATATTTTTCTGCATGATGGTTTTTGTGATGGCAATCATTAGCATGGATACACTTACACAAGAATGTCTAGCAGTCATTAGCAGAAAATTTTCTCGTACCGCTAAGGACATCACATGAAATACGCCATCGCATTTAATTCACTACCGTGGCGTGGCAGATTATTATATTGTGTATCAACTATTTTAATTATTGTCAGCATTATTGGATTCCTTCCAAAAGAACGTATTGTTAATAATGAACTTCTATATAACCCAACAGCATGCAACTATTACATTTCATTGCAATCGCTCTTAGCTAATTATCCTTTACTTGCTCAAGATAAAGCAAACTTTCGATTCATTAGAAATCGGCTGATTAAGTTTGAAAATGATTTAACATCTACGACTGTTTCACCCAATATTACCGCTGAATATAAAGCACAATATGATAAATTGCTTTCTGCTTTTCATATCAATTCCTTTTCATCCATTCTGGACGAACCCAGCATTATAGCCATTGCGACAGCAGGTACCCATTTAATCGATAGTTTCTATCTCGATAATCGAATTTTCTGTGTTAATCCTTTATACGACTGGTCTCACTATACTCATCGAAGAATTTTACGTCATAATTTGAGTGGCCTATACATGGGGATTTCTAACAAATACTCTTTGATACTGAGTGCTGTCGCTGATGACTGGCTGATGGGGCCAACACCGGGGCTATTTACGGTGAATCAAACAACCGTGCTGGATACGCGTTATATGTCAGGCTTGCCGTTACTAACAGCACTCTATGTTTTACCCAAATATGATTTTGTCAACATTAGTCACCCTGGCTCAGCTGCGCCATGGAATTTTTTTCGTGCCGATTCATTTGGGGATTCTGTTACTAGAAAAATATTGAATATCAGTGGCATTGACATTTTTACTGCTTATAAAAATGATCTAGGATTAAAGAAAATTCCTGGCGTGTTAGCGTTGCATTCCACTATCAATCCTATTTTTGATTACGGATTAATAACATTCCAAAACACCCAGTCTTATGGGCTAGCTTATCTAGCAGAACATATTCACTATGAAAACCCTGAGCTTATTAAACAGGATGAAGCAATAATAAAAGACTATTTTAAAAAAAATTCAAATCCAGATAAATTTATTAGCGTTCAAAATAGTCTTTATCAGAACCTCATGCAGTTACAAAATAAACACGATATTATTTTAGAATCTGCAGAACCCAAAAAAGTATTAAGTAATACTCCATTCTCATCAATAGCAGGCACATCAAAAATCAAAGGTATTGTTGGCGATAGAGCTTTTTTTACGACAACCTGTTTAAGACATAATTGCATATTTGTATTCAATACTGCATATGCAGAAGGTTGGCATGCATTTGTTAATAACAAAAGCTCAACGATAAGTCGCGCAAATTACGCATTTATGGCAACAACCGTGCCGCAAGGTAAAGCAACCGTTTGGTTTATTTATGAGCCTTTGTCACGAATCATCGGGGATTTTATCAGTATTACTGCATTGATAATTTTTATATTGCTATCTAACACCAGAAGGAAACACCATGACTTATTTGAAAAAACTAACGGAATTAATAAAATTTAAAATAAGTCCACATCAAGACCTCTTCAAGTCTCCGTCAACCAAGATTAAATTGGCTGATAATATACAATTAACGGATATTGAATACGATCGCGTCGGTAAAATTTGTGATGTTTTCACCGCCATAGCAAATTCCGCGGGTAATGAGATAATTTCCCCGCCTATCGGCGGCGTTTTTTGGGAGCAAGCAAAAGCAGGCATGGGGCCTTTTGATTTATATTTGCGAAAGAATCGTAAAGAGATTGATCTTTCGATGCTGCTATATAATTGCTTTCGTGATTTTTGTGCGTTAGCGTACGAGTTTGATCATCTAACCCCGTCACCGGATTTTTGGATACGCCGCTGGCAACGCTTAGCGCGAGCCGTCCCTAAGCATTGGCGAGCAGCGATGCCAGCTCGATTTGGGGAATTAGGCTGGAATATAGATGGCTATCCTATTAATCGCTGGACATCAGTAAATCAAGAACGCATCAGTGCAATGACAATTGCCGGCATCCCTCACTATCTTGAGCAACAGCAAAATCCTCAAATTATGGAAATCGGTGGCGGCTCAGGCGAAATGGGCTATACCTTATGTAAAGCGCTGCCTAATTGCACCTGGTATAATGCAGACCTCCTAGGATGTCTTATTTATAGCGCCATTCACCTTTCCGTATTATTACCACAAAAACGTCATTCTATTTATGTCGGGAATCTTCAACTACCGACAGGTTTAGATGAAAGTCTCATTATTCGCTCCCCACAGGAAGCTGCACTCTCTGAAAATACGATTGTATATATCCCGCATTTTTTACTTGGCGATTTTACAGGACATTTAAAATTACATTTTGCATACAACACTTATTCGTTTGGTGAGATGCCGAGTAACGCGGTAGAACATTATGTGGATTTACTGGCTGATTTTCTGAAGGACCGTGGAATATTATTCGATCAAAATGGTTATTTTCCAGATCGTGGCGGTGATAATGCTGAAGATATTATTGCTAAAAAGTTTTCTATCCAAGCTTGGCCACCCGAGCTAGATGGAAGGCGACTCCCAAATGGGCCAACACGCGTTTGGTATAATAATGAAAAAGTACGCCATATAAACAATCTAATTAGTGCTTCCGATATCTCAAAAACAATCTTATCACTCAATGATGGTAATGATGCGGTGGACATACACTATCCAAATGAAATTTTATGGCCAAAAGTCTATGAAATGCTAGAATCATCACAGCGTGTCAATGAGCTATATGCCTGGGAGAGCAACGGTATTGTTGCATCACCTTGAATTACATTTATTTTCCAATAGAATGTACACTGCAATGATTCGCTATATATAATCAAAGGATGCCCCAATGTCTTACACAACGTTAGAAAAAATAATACAAAAACTACGCGGGTATCACGCGGCGATAATCGTCAGTCTATTTTCTGGTTTTTTTGTCATCTGTAAAATTTTTACGATTAAAGGCTGCTGGGCTTTTGATATGAATGATGATGCCAATCATACCTTTCCTAACCTTTTCATTTCACGCATGGCTTTTAAATTGGGCCAGATTCCACAAATGAATTTCTTTAACAACTTTGGCTCACCGATGCTGGGAGATGCGCTCACCTATCCATTCGCCATTCATTCTATTACTTACTGGTTCTTAGATAACCCCATCGCGATGACGGTCAATCGGCTATTTTTTACGTGTATCACCGTCTATCTAGGTTATCTCTTTTTCAAAAAACATTTGAAAGATTTTTCAAGCATCCTCTGTTCTTTTTTGGTTTTCTTTTCCGCTGTGAATTTATGGTTTTTTGCAACCTATCATATGCAACTAGCCTTATCTTTCGAATTTTTACTTCTGCTTCTCAATCAACGCAACCCCGAACCAAGTGCTAAAACAGCATTGGCGATTTTTGCTGTCTGCATCGTCATGATTTTGAGTCTCAGCATCAATTTAAGTGTATTTATTCTAGCGCTAGTGCTGGCCTCACAGTTCATTGATGATAGATTTCGCCTCTCCAAAAAATCTGGATTGTTACTAGTTTCAATTCTCGGCGCCATGATTGTTACCTGGTTTCAGTTCGGCGCCTTTATTCAAGGTATGATAAATAGCAGCCGTTTACACAACCATTATAGCGAGCTAGCCACATTCGATTTGCGTTTATTGATCAACCATATGCTTTTTTTCTCACTACAACGCTGGCATCCTGATGCGACAGTATTCCTATCCGTTCCTGTCGTGCTTTCTGCGATTCTCGGGGTTTTCATTATGCGAAAACAACGCCCCCTCTTTTTCCAACAAGCTCTCTTGCTGGGGATTTTGCTGCCTCTGTTCTGCTATACACTGATGATATTTCCATCGATTTGGTGGCATATTCCACTGCTGAGTTCAACGGACTTGACTCGGGTCGTTTGGCTGGCATTACCTTTTATGTTTCTCTCTGTAGGAACCACAGTAGATTGGCTCACTAACAATCGCTTTACTCGCGAATGGCCAACTGCACGCGTTTTACTTTATGTATTAATTACTGTCGTGTTTGCCATGGGCGTACGCGGCGGAATAGTAGGGACGCTGGGCTTCAGTAATATGCATGTTTGCCGCGTTTCTCATCACTTTAATCTTACCAAAGACTCGAAGATGCACCCTGAAAGCATGGCATCCGATATGATACCCTTGAATCGTTTCACATCCGGCGAACCTTCTTGGTATGGCGATGATTTTCGTGGTGTTTATAATCAGCTGTTTGGCAGTGACCAGCGCGCTATTACTTCTGATCAAACACTGAGTCAGAACCTGCTTGATTTAAATCTGATTGAAATTGAGGATGATCCCAATAAAACCTATCATTTTAAAGCACCCTGGAATGCTGACCTAATGAATCAACTCGGTATTCGCTACATCGTGCTGAAAGAAAAACTAGATCCAAATAACAAAGGCTGGAATTTAATTAAAATCGAAGACGACAAATATCTCTATGAAAACAAATTTCTATCTTCGCCAGTATATTTCACCGATCGCGGCGAAATTACACCCTTGCGAACATTCAAAGTGGTTGGTAATCAAATTATTATTGATTTGCCAAAAATAAATGCGCCGAGGGAATTGGTAGCCACATTTGTGAATCTTCCCGATTATCAAGCGACTCTGGATAATAAACCGACAAAACTGTTTTCACCCGCACAGGGACTGCCTTTTATTCATGTGTGGATCAATCCAGGGGACCAAGTTCTGACACTCACATTTCAGCGCTATACCTGGGAAGACTTAATGATTTTTGTCTTATCGGGTTTATTGTTTTTCTCAGTAGGTACATTTATTATCTTGCGATTAAAATCCAATGGCAGTGTCAAATAACAACGGGCATTTAACGCTAACAAAATATCGTCCTGATATCGACGGATTGCGTGCCATTGCAATCCTGTCGGTTGTTGGTTTCCACGCATTCCCATCATGGTTAACGGGTGGTTTTGTTGGCGTGGACATTTTCTTCGTTATTTCAGGTTTCCTCATTTCAACAATCATTATTGACAGCATCGAGCGTGATAACTTTAGCTTCCTCGAGTTTTATCGTCGCCGTATAAAGCGCATATTTCCCGCTTTACTTGTCGTCCTCATGACCGTTCTGATACTGGGCTGGTTTATTTTGCTTGCAGACGATTACAGTCAGCTGGGTAAACATGTGGCCGGTGGCGCTGGATTCATTTCCAATTTTTTACTGTGGAAAGAAAGCGGCTACTTTGATAGCGCCGCCGAGTCGAAGTCTCTTTTACACCTATGGTCTCTCGGTATCGAGGAGCAGTTTTACATTTTCTGGCCATTCTTGTTATGGATTGCCAGCAAGCGACGCTTGAATTTACTCAAATTTGCGGTAATCATTGGCCTCATTTCATTCACGCTAAACATAACCAAAGTTCACTCTGACAAAGTCGCCGCATTTTACTCGCCACAAACACGTTTTTGGGAATTGATGGCGGGTGCAAGCTTAGCCTACGTCATTCTGAATAAGCAAAAATTTATAAATCTGAAGTATCGCCTTGGGGCTTGGCTTAGCAGGCTTGTCGGTTGGCAAGAGCCCGGAGTTGCGTTGAAAATTCTTCCTGAAGCACAATCCATCATTGGCGCTCTTCTGCTAATCACTAGCGTTTGCATCATCAGTGAAAAAGTTTTATTTCCTGGTTGGTGGGCGATACTGCCTGTACTTGGCACGCTTTTAATAATTTCTGCCGGTCAACAAGCTTATTTAAATTCTAAGTTTCTCTCAAACAATGTATTGGTATGGCTTGGTTTAATAAGTTACCCACTCTATCTCTGGCATTGGCCTTTATTATCCCTGGCTTATATCGCTGATGGACATGAGCCTAGTAGAGTGATGCGTATTGCGATCATTTTTTTGAGTACTGTGTTGGCCTGGCTTACTTACAAAGCCATTGAAAATCCATTAAGATCCAGGAATATTGTTTTGCCACTCTTATGTATCATGATTCTTACCGGAGGATTAGGCTTTAACATCTATAAAAAAGAAGGCTTGCCTGGTCGCTTCCCTGGTCTTGAGTCAATTGATGTCACTGGCTATGAATTCGGGCGCGATTGGAAAATGCATACTTGCTATCTTCAGTATGACAAGGGAGATAAATTATTTCCAAACCGCAATAAATGTATTGAGCAACGCAAACATACCGTGTTTTTATGGGGTGATTCTTTTGCGGCAGCACTTTATCCAGGACTGAACTCTCTGGCACGATCAAACGATTTGGGCGTTGCTTTTTTTGCAGCTAATTCGTGCCCGCCTCTGGTAGGCTGGGACAATCCTTCTCGACCTTTCTGTAAAAAAATAAATGAAGACAATTTGGCGACCATTAAGGAAATAAAACCTAATATTGTTATTTTACATGCGAATTGGACAGCAACTATTCCTAATTCGTATCCAATTGCGATGTTAGCAAATACCGTTATTCAGCTTAAAAAATTAGGGGTTCCACGCATTATCATTGTAGGACCAGTACCCGTTTGGGGAGAAAAATTAAGCGAAATCTTATTCAGCCGATTCAAAGCGGACCCACTTCACCGAATTCCTGATCGCATCAAACCCGACCAGGAACAGAGCATGATAGCGCTTGGTAAATCATTGGAAATCATCGCCAAACAGACGGGTGCAGAGTATATTCAAAGCTACGCTTATTTTTGTAATGACAAGGGCTGCCTTGATCGCATTGGTAATGGCAAGAACACTATCGTGTCGGGTGACAACGCACACCTTTCTGTCGTTGCATCAACATGGTTTATCACACAAATCCGGAACAAGCTGCTTGATGCTAGTACGTGATTTTAGCATCTCGCATTGGAAGCAATAAACATCCGCGATAATCGCCATGATGCACTGACTTCAGCACAATGCATGGCCCTTTCTTCCAACCAATTTGTTCAAGCGCATCTTTAGCATAATACCAAAGAAATTGATAAAACGTTTTTAAGCTGGGATTGTTTTCTTGTCGGTATTTTTTCTCATAGGCTTTTGCTGCCTGATCAGACACAAGCATCACAGCGGCATTATCCGATAGAAACAATGCATCAAAACGTAAAGCCAATTTTTTAGGATTATGCATTTCGTATTGACCAAAATACGGATAAGCTGT
>Ga0206815_1141_pt1 | contig 18866 bp, 10 predicted proteins | sample Alteio_BWOrgCont_91_FD_152864 | JGI IMG/M metagenome (GOLD analysis project Ga0206815, IMG submission 152864) | Enriched cells from forest soil in Barre Woods Harvard Forest LTER site, Petersham, Massachusetts, United States -... | ecosystem: Environmental > Terrestrial > Soil > Temperate forest >...
TAGAGACGGTATCGAAAACTACAATTGTTGTCGCTTCTAGCGCGTTTTAGCCTCGTAGTTGTATGGGCAAAGATGGTCGAGGCCGTAAAGGAAGAAGAACAAATCCGGTCATGTTGCAGCATTTGCTGAAATTTGCAGGTCTCTTGGCAAGATCAACCGGATGTGCAGAGATTGTCAATTCACATGCTTGCTTCCTCTGCGAGCCCGGGTAGTGAATCATCTGGAGTTCAAGCTTTATGACATCCGTGATCCATGGCTACTGCACACTCTGTCGCTCCCGTTGCGGGACATTAAATACGGTTGATAACGACCAGTTGCTCTCGGTTGAACCAGATCCCTCGCACCCGACCGGAAAGGCCATGTGCATGAAGGGGCGAGCGGCTCCGGAAATTGTCCATAGCCCGTATCGGCTCTTCTATCCGATGCGCCGTACAACTCCTAAAGGCGCAGAGAGCCCAGGATGGGAGCGTATCAGTTGGGAGGAAGCGCTTACCGAAACGGCACGGAAGCTCTCAGCAATCCGCGAGGAGAATGGCGCGGAAGCAGTAGCTTTCGCGGTTACGACCCCTAGCGGCACGCCTATCTCTGACAGTATTGATTGGATCGAACGCTTCGTGCGGCACTTCGGCAGTCCCAATATCTGCTACGGCACAGAGATATGCAACTGGCATAAGGATTTCGCGCACGCCTTCACCTTTGGTTGCGGGCTGCCCACTGGCGACTTCGAAAACGCCGACACGATCCTGCTTTGGGGGCACAATCCAGCGAATACCTGGCTGGCGCAGGCGAGTGCTATCGCCAATGGGCTTTCCAAAGGAGCAAAGCTCGTAGTAGTAGATCCTCGCCCCATTGCTTTGGCCAAGCAAGCGAACGTGTGGCTGGCCGTGCGGCCGGGAACGGATACCGCACTTGCGCTCGGCATCATCCGGGAGGTGATCGAACGGCAGCTCTATGACGAATCATTCCTAAGGAACTGGACGAATGCCGCATTCCTTGTCCGCCAGGACACTGGACTATTCGCGCGCGAGCGCATGGTTTGGCCTAATGCCGTAACAAACCGGTACCTCGTTTGGGACGACGAGCACAGCGTTCCCGTGCCGATTGATGGAGATCAGCCTACACCGCCAGAACTGACCGATCGCATGCGCCTTCGTGGCAGCGTCAATGTAAATGTCGACGATCACCAAGGGAATCCAATTCAGATCGAATGCACTCCTTCCTTTGAGCTGCTCGCGCGTGAAGCCGCACGGTACGACGCAGCTCGCGTGAAGGAGATCACTGGCGTCAATCCAGACAAACTGGCGACAACAGCAGAGCTCATACGAGGTGACCGGCGTGTCGCCTACTACACATGGACTGGAACGGGCCAGCATACGAACGCCGTCCAAATGCAGCGCGCCATTTCAAGTCTTTACGCTCTGACGGGCAGTTTCGATCGCATTGGCGGAAATCGGGTTCGTCGCGGTCCGTTTTATCAGGGCGTTAACGCGTGGGGCAAGCTCTCGAAGGAGCAGATGGCGAAGGCGCTCGGCGTTCAGGAACGGCCGATCGGGCCGCCTTCGATGGGTTGGATCACTGCTCGGGATATGTATCGTGCGATTACGGAGGGAGTGCCTTACAAGGTTCGCGGTCTTGTGGCGTTTGGCACAAATCTTCCGGTATCTCAGGCGGACATCGAACGGGCGCAGGACGCATTGACCAAAGTCGAATCCCATGTTCACTGCGATCTGTTCGAGACGCCTGCGGCGCAATATGCCGACATTCTCCTTCCCGTGAGCACGCCATGGGAGTATGAGGGAATTCGTTTCGGCTTCGAAATTTCCGACGAAGCGACGGCTCTCGTCCAATTGCGCCCGCGCATGGTGTCGCCTCGGGGGGAAGCACGCTCAGACTATGAGGTCGTGTTCGACCTCGCATGCCGTCTTGGGATGGCGGATGACTTCTTCGGTGGCGACATCGAAGCAGGATGGAATTATATGCTCAAGCCGCTGGGTCTAACAGCCGCTGCACTACGTGCTCATCCGGAAGGCGTCAAATGCGAGATCGATGCGCGAGAGCAAAAACATAAGTTGCCGCATCATGATGGGTCGGGGCGGATTCAAGGGTTCGATACCGAATCACGCCGAGTCGAACTCTATTCCGAACTGCTGCATCGCCACAGTCAACCCGCCATTCCGACCTATGCTCCCCCCGCCGAGAATTTACGTCAGCAGCGCGATGGGACGGCGGATAGATATCCTCTGGTACTCGGCACTGCCAAGAATGGACACTACTGTCACAGCCAACACCGCGAATTGGTATCGTTACGAAGACGCTCGCCCGATCCATTGGTAGAGATCGGTCAAGGCCTTGCACTGTCCCGTGGGATCCGTGATGGTGATTGGACACGCGTTTCGACACGACGGGGAGCAGCACGCTTTGTTGCAAAGGTCGATCCGAGTCTTGCTGATGACGTTGTCATAGCCGAGTATGGCTGGTGGCAGGCGTGTCCGGAACTTGATCGCGGCTCTCTTCCACTGAGAGGCTCCTCGAGCAGCAATGCCAATATTTTGTTTACGGCAGATGAATGTGACCCGATCAGCGGTTCAGTTCCACTTCGATCCTTTAGATGTGACATCGAACTTGATCCGATGACCGAAAGTCGCCAGCGATCATGGAAGGGGTACCGTCAATTCAGAGTAAGTGAGATCACGACAGAGGCGGATGGTGTTCGAGCAGTGACTTTCGAGCCTCAAGACGAGTGTGAGCTTCCAGACTACCTTCCCGGTCAGCACATCGAGATTAAGGCCGCAATCGGCCTTGATTTCGTCCGGGACTACTCATTAACCGGCGCGGCACGTGTGAGCAAGCGGAAGCACTACAGCATCGCCGTTCGTCGCGAGGAAAGACGAGGACCTGACGGCAAGACATTTGAGGGAAAGATGTCTAGCTACATTAGTCGTCAGCTTAGAGTGGGCGATTTGATTGAACTCACGGCGCCGTCTGGAAAGTATGTCTTGCCTGAGGCTTCTCGGCAACCGGTCATTCTGATGGCAGGCGGGATAGGTATCACGCCGTTCATAAGCCTGCTTGAATCTCTACCCGATGACAATCCAATGGAGATCTGGTTGCTCTACAGCAATCGAAACAGCCAAGCGCATGCTTTCCGGTCCCGCATAGCCTTCCATGCTGCGCGTCTGCCTGGACTGAAAGTTTCCAATCACTACACTTCGCCGCTTCCTTCCGAAATCCTCGGACGTGACTTTGATAGTCCAGATCGAATCACAGCCGCCGTCGTGCCGGACGATCTGATCGCACGGCGAGCTCGTGTCTATATGTGTGGGCCAACAGGGATGATGAAGGCATTCGGCGAGGGGCTGATTGCCAGGGGTGTCCCCAAATTTGACATCTTCCAAGAGCTGTTTACTGCGCCAACTGGCTCTTTGGCCGACGATGGCAAGACATATACCGTCACTTTCTCTCGGTCCCACGGAAAACCTATTGATTGGACATCGACTAAGGGCCCGATTCTCAACTTTGCGGAGAGCGAGGGGCTCTCCCTGCCAAGCGGGTGCCGTGTCGGTCAGTGCGAAAGTTGCGCGATCCATATTGTCTCGGGTAGCGTGCGCTATTTGAACGGAGTTGAGTCAGATGATCCCTCGGTCTGCTTGACATGCTCCGCTGTTCCCACGAGTAACTTGGTCCTCGACGCTTAAATTTTCAGCGGTCGCGTGAACGAGGTCTCTGACCATTGCCTTCTGAAGTTATATTGAAACCACAAAGAGGAGGCTTGTTGTATGAGAACGATAAGTTCCAAGTCGATCCAGCCTGAGGTGGGAAAACCAACTCCATCGGGTCAGCTGTATTTTCTGGATATTGGAGCTGGCCGCGTGTTGTCCGCAAATCCGGACGGTTCCGATTTGAAAACTATCATCAACGAAGGCCGAAAGTTGCCGGACGGGCTGGTGGTCGATGTCGCAGCCAGACACATCTACTGGACCAACATGGGCAATCCGAAACGGAATGATGGCTCTATCGTCCGTTCGGATCTGGATGGCAAGAACATGATCACCATCGTACCTCCGGGTGGCACTTTCACGCCCAAGCAGCTCCAGTTGGAGAAAAAGAACGGCAAGCTCTATTGGTCAGACCGCGAGGGCATGCGAGTGATGCGGGCAAACCTGGACGGTTCCAAAGTCGAAACTCTTGTGGACACGAGCCAGGGCGATGCGCGCCCGGGGCTAGACGCCAGGAAATGGTGTGTGGGCATTGCGGTGGACGCTAAGGACCGCAAGATTTATTGGACACAGAAAGGCGATGACAACGCCGGTCAAGGTCGAATCTTTCGGGCTGGCATCGAGGCTTCGCCCGAGCAGTCACCTGCAGACCGCAGAGACATTGAACTTCTTTATGAAAACCTGCCTGAACCAATCGATCTGGACCTGGACCTAGCCAATCGGACCCTCTATTGGACGGACCGCGGGGATCCGCCGAGGGGAAATACAGTGAACCGTGCGGCCATGGACCCGAAGCCCGGAAATCGTAAAGAGCCTGAGATCCTTCTCACCCATTTAATGGAAGGCATTGGCCTGGCGTTAGACCTGAAAGGCGGCCGCATGTTTATCACCGACTTCGGTGGCTCGGTCTACTGCGCCGATCTCGACGGGTCAAATCGAAAGACGCTGTTGGTTTTTGAAGGGAACCTGACCGGCATTGTGTACGTGGAGTTTCCGGACTGACAGAGAGCGAAAAAACCGGGTTCACCGGGTCGAGCCCACATTGTCCCGGGTTAGGTGCGCCATCTGAACGGAGTTCGTCAGATGATCCTTCGGTTTGCTTGACATGCTCCGTTGTTCTTTCGAGCAACTTGGTCCTAGGCGCCTGACTTCTTTACACCGTGTAAAGAAGGAACAGGATTTAAATTCAATGTTCAATGACCTAGTAAGAGTGATGGTTATGGTTGCTAGCACCGCCGGACAGCAATTTCAGCTCATGGAAGCTTCCATAAAGGAAATTCATTGTAGCTTGCAGAGCGGCAAGCTGACTTGTCACGGCCTGGTGCGGCAGTACTTAGATCGCATCATGGCGTACGACCAACAGGGGCCCGCCCTCAACGCCATGCTGTACGTGAACCCCAAGGTGCTGCAGCAGGCCGATGCCATGGACAAGGAGCTCAAACGCGGCACTAAGCTCAAGCCGTTACAGTGCATTCCGGTGGTGCTGAAGGACAACTTCGGCACCGCCGATATGCCGACCACCGGCGCATCGCTGGCACTCAAGGGCATGCAGCTTACGAAGGATGCGTTCACAGTGGCGCGGCTCCGTCAAAATGGAGCCCTAATTCTCGGGAAAACGAACATGCATGAGTTAGCGCTGGCCGGGCTAACATCGAGTTCGCTGGGAGGCCAAACTGAAAATCCCTATGAGCTGTCGCGGACCCCGGGCGGTTCTTCCGGCGGCACCGGTGCTGCCTTGGCGGCCAACTTCGCGACCGTGGGCACTGGCTCGGACACGGTGAACTCGATTCGTTCGCCGGCCTCCGCCAATAGCTTGGTTGGCATTCGTCCCACGCGGGGGCTGATTAGCCGCGCTGGTGTCATCCCCGTCTCGTTTACGCAGGACGCGGCCGGGCCTCTGGCGCGAACCGTAGCCGATGCCGCAGTCATGCTCGACGTGATGGCCGGCTATGATCCCGATGATCCGGTGACAGCGTTGGGCATCGGCAAGATTCCCGCGACCTATTCCGCCTCGTTCGATCGCAATGGCCTGAAGAGTGCGCGCATTGGGGTGCTGCGTACCCTGTTCGGAAGCGGCCCCGATCACGAGGAGGTCAACCGCGTGATGGCCAATGCCCTCGAAGTACTCAAGAGGCAGGGCGCCATTCTGATCGAGATCGACGACGCGGCATTTGATACCGGCAAGCTGAACTCGGACCTCGATGTGCAAAAGTACGAATACAAGTTCCAGCTCGACAACTTCCTGAAAGCCCAGCCTAACCCTCCCGTGCACTCGCTTGCCGAGCTCATCGCGTCGGGTAAATACCACAAGGCTTCGCTTGAGAATTTCCTTGTCTCGGCGGAAAGCTACGAAAATGGCCTGAACGAGTCAGACTACAAGGACAGGCGCGTCAAGATCGATGACCTGAGGGTTAAGTTGGCGAACCTGATGGCAAAAAACAACGTGGTCGCGCTGCTCTATCCACACCAGAAGCGCCTGCCAGTGATGATCGGTGAGATGAATCAGGCGCAGCGCAATGGCATCCTGGCCTCACTGGCAGGATTTCCGGCCATTTCGGTTCCGGCAGGGTTTTCCACGCCGACGGTGAGCGCGCCGATCGGGGTGCCGGTCGGGATCGAATTCCTCGGTCCGCCGTTTAGCGAGCCACAGTTGTTGCAGATTGCCTATGGCTTCGAGCAGGCGACGTGCGCACGCAAACCACCGCAATCTACGCCGCCGCTAAATGGCCGTTGAATTGAGCTAAGTACAACGCGGTACAGATTGACTTTGCCAACCGCCATTCGTTGACGTTTGGAAAAGTCAGGCTTTGCCTTCACAAAGAACATTCAGCTCTAATGGCACAACAATTCTAATTCGGCTCAATCAGCTCTGGGCTGTTGTTCCGGGTGTTTGGATGCCAAGCTTATGACTTTTATGTATAGATTATTGTTGTCACACCAATGAAACCAGTTAAAGGAGATTCGATGTCCTCGCGCGCCTCGTTGAGAGTCAGCACGGTTTCGACGAACAAAATGTCCACGCTGGCGTGTTAGACGCCTTTCTCTCCAATGCCGCGCTGCACCAGGTGCGTTCCCGTAGTGCCGCCTCCATTGCGGGCGCGCCCTGCAGGTATACCCACTCTGGTGTGTTATTTCGTGGATACTTCTTTTCTTTGTCTCATTTTTGGTGTTCATTCCCCCTCTTGCCTATACTTACCAAGCTGACTCCATCAAAGATGCCTTTGCCGGCGTTTCCGGGAGGCGTGCTCTTGAGCGCGACGATGCCGGTATTCTTGGGCAGAACATGGAAACGTAGTTGAAGATAGGTTCGGACCAGTGTTGCCCTTCTGCGTGACTGAAGTAATTGATCCGATGCCGAGCCTATGGACGAGTAGCCTTCGATGATGAGCGGTTGACCGTAGATCTCATTGAACTGGCCTATTGCCACATCGATATTATGTCTGCCCTCCGCAGATAGCACCTCCTCTCCATCTCCGTTGGTGGTGAACAGAGAGGGAGCAGGCATCCATTGGCGGCTCTCAGCTAAACCCTTGAAGATCTGTCCGGCACGATATTGGTCGACCGGCAGATCATCAAGATCGTCGTATCCCCGATGCTTGAAGAAACCCCTGAAGAACAAATCGTGCTTCAACGCTTCTGTATCGTCGGCCAGGTTGCCTGTGGCCTGGTTGAGATTAGTGAGAGACTGCTGCAGGTTAGTGCCCGCGTCTTCGCCATATTGGTTCTCTGCAAACGCGCTCCTGAGCGTGGTATTGATCTGCTGACTTGTCTGATCGAGATTGCGCGTAGCGGACTCTGCGCTGGTGAGCGTGTCATCCATCTTGCCCACGAGTTGACGGGATTGAACCTCAGTCAGGATGCTGTCAATTCGAGCGGAGGACCCATTCAGTTTCTCAGTCGTCTGCCGGATGTTTGCTACCGACTGCCTTACGTCCGCAGCGGTCGCTCTATCTTCAAGCAACATCCCAACGGAACCTTTTCCACTCCGCACATCCTGCACAACGCCATTTACATTCTTAATCGTGCTCGTCGCAGTATCAAGAGTGGCATCCAGGTGGCCCCGCACGTCGTTCATAGTGCCTTGAACTTCGCTAATCGTGGTGCCCGTCTGCTTCATAATGCCTTGCGCCTGTTCTAACAGCTTGGACATTTCGAATGGCTCCTTGCTCTGGAGCGTGCTCCCGGCCGGCGCTTCGGATGCGTGCTCACTTCCATCGTTGATAAGCAGGAACTTCTCTCCCACAATTCCCTCGGTCTCGAGGGTAACCAGCGAATCTTCGCGGATCAAGCCATGGAGTCGATCATCTAGATTCATCTCTAGCCGGAACTTCTTCGCCGGGCTCGAAGGGATCTGGATACTTTCGACTTCGCCCGCATCCATGCCATCCACCCTTACCTTTGCGCCCTTCGTCAGACCCCCCACATTCTGGAAGTTGGTGTAGAAAATAGCATGATGACTGAAGGCCTTGTGCTGATTGCCGATAAGAAACAGTCCAGCACCGAAGAGCGCGACAGCAGCTGTGATGAAAATCCCCACTAGCAGATTGTGATTCTTCATACGATTAACACTCCGATATGAATTGCTGCAGTCGGTTGTCTTGCTTACCTTCCAGTTCTTCGGGGGTGCCAAATGCCAACAGCCGGCCTTCATCCAAAACGGCAAACTTGTCGGCAATCTTTCGTGCTCCGTGAATGTCATGAGTGACCATCACGATGGTGGTGTGGCGCTCGGTCTTGACCTTCATGAACAGATCGTCGATCTCGCCCGCCGTAATTCTGTCCAGTCCACTGCTGGGCTCATCCACAAGAAGGATCTCGGGCTTGAGTATCAAAGCTCGCGCCAAACCGGCTCGCTTCTGCATGCCTCCAGACAGAGCTGCCGGCATTTTCTCGCCATCGTTCTCCAGACCAACCTGTCGTAAGGTCTCGGCCACCGCGCGCTTGATTTCATCCGGAGACTTTGTGCGGTCAAGCCGTTGGAGTGGCAAGGCAAGGTTCTGATTGAGAGAAAACGAGTCAAAGAGGGCCGCGCTCTGAAAAAGGAAACCCATTCTTCGGCGAACCTTAACCAACCCGTCTTCATCCAGAGTCGCCATGTTGGCACCTTCCACCAGGACTTTGCCGGCATCGGCTTTGAGCAGGCCGATCATAAGCTTCAGGGTTACGCTCTTCCCGGTTCCACTGCGTCCGAGGATGCACAGCGTCTCGCCGCGGGAGACCGAGAAGGACACTTTGTCGAGCACTCTCCTTCCATTGAATGCTTTATCGACCTGTTCAAATTCAATAACGGCATTTTCCAGGCCGCCACCATCGCCGTTGTCTCTCATATGGCCTGATCCGGAAAGAAGAAAAAGATGCATTTCACCAGGATCACGTCTGCCAGGATGATCACCAACGATGAGATGACGACGCTGTACATAGCCGCTTTGCGCACACCCTCGGATCCCTCATTAGTCGTGTAGCCATAAAAGCAGGAGATCGTAGCGATGAAATAGCCATACACTGCTGTCTTCAGAGTCGGTGGAATAAAATCGGCAAGCGCCACACCGTCAAACGCGCGCTCGAGATAAAGCGTCCAGCTTAGGTGCGAGGATAAATGCTCCGAGACAAAGCCACCGAGGATACCAGCTGCATCCATAAAAATAGCTAACAGTGGCAGCATGGCGGTGCACGCGATCACTCTGGTCACCACCAGCAACTTGAATGAATTGATCGACAGCGTCTCGATCGCGTCGATTTGCTCCGTGGACCGCATGTTGGCGAGTTGCGCTCCGATCCCGGCACCCACCCTACCGGCCATGAGCAAGCCGGTGACCAGCGGGCCAATCTCATTGAAGAACGCGAGCGACTGGAAGACAGGAATGTCTGCCGCAGCGCCAAATTGAACCAGCATACTGCGTGTGTGCAGCGTCAGGACGACGCCAAGGGCAAAACCTGACGCTACGACAAGTAAGAACGAACCGACCCCGATTTCATAGAGCTGCGTGACCAGGTACTCCACTTCGAATGGAGGGGACCATACATCCCGCAGAGCCTTGGCACCAAATATGGTGACGCGCCCAATGGAATCGAAAGTTGACTTTAGCACTTGATTATTCCTTCACGAACTTGGAGTTTGATGCTCTTGGGGCCTCGAAGTGGCATCGTGGGAGCGAGATTGGTTCCTGTTATCCTGTCAAGTCGTAGCCACCAAAGAAGCCCCTCTCGACAAGAAGGATGCACCGGCATTTCTCCGATCAGGCGTCCTTGTCCCTTGTTACGACCAACACCATTTCTGCCTTGATTAGGACTTCGATCTGCAATGTTCGCTTCCCACAGATAATGTGTCTTTCGCGCGCTCCCGCGCGCACTCCATAAAATGCTCACGCCGCCGGAGGTTGGTACGAGGTTGGGGTTGCGAGGGACTAGAGGCGTGTGTTCTGTCGGTTCCCTGGTCTCTTGAGACTCCATTCATTCGTTGAGAATCTATCTGGCGGTATTCCAATGTGTCTCCCAGCCACTTGAACTTTTTTTTTCAAAACAGTGAAACCTGGGGGAGAACTCTGCATCATTCTTTCCGAATGCCGGTATGCCCGCACGATCGGCCTATTATCCGGTTTCGTAAGTACTTCTCAGTTGTGTGCCTTGCGTCGAACTCTGCATCTCTTGATCTACTTGTGCTTACTGGGAAAATATCCAGACGGTCTTTGCCTCTATGACGGAATACACGAATGAGGCCAAGCTTCTGTTTCGTGCGAAGGACAAATCTGATGTCTTGTGCGGCGTGAAATGCCGCCGCTTGTGTACCTCAACAAGAGTTCGACCAATCGCGATGCTCGCGAGGGCGTTGATTCGTAAGTGACGCCCTCACAATAGAAAGGCAAAACTGTGTGTCGACGGCAACAGCCGTTGCACGCTTCAGCGGGAGTGTGCGCCACTTTCGCTCTTCCCGTTACGGAGATCTTGTCCATGCTGCAGCAAGAAGAACAGCGCTCTACCTTTCGTCTCGATGTCCCGCTTCATCAACTGCTGACTACACCATCCAGTGGCCCGGTCGAGTTCCAGCCGGTCGGGATACCACAACGTTTTCCTGATCCCGTTTTTCCTCAGCACAGCGAACTGCTGGGGCCGATCGATGAAGATGACGGCTGGAGACCGCCCGAGAAGCGGCGGTGGAAGGCAGGGCAGATTTATCACACGATGCAGGGCTGGCTTTTTCCTTACATTCGCTCACGCGTGACCGCTGGCGACTTTCATCCGTTGATCGCTTACCTGTTCACGGAGTTCAAGTGCAATCTCGATTGCCATTACTGTTGGGCGTTCGACAACAAGGTGAAAGGAATGACGGAGGATACGGCAAAACGCTCCGTCGACTGGCTGCATGGAACCGGCTGCCGCGTGCTTGCGTTCATGGGGGGCGAGCCGCTGCTCAGGCCCGACTTGATCCATCGCATCACGTACTATGCAGCGAAAAAAGATTTCTGGATTTACCTGCCGACGAATGCCCGCCTGCTGCGCACCGACGTTATAGACAAGCTCGCCGACGCCGGCATGTCCACTTTTAACATTGCCGTGGATGCGGTGGACATCAAGCAGGGATTGCCGAAGGCGCTCGCTCCAATCCGCAAGCAATTCGACTATCTGATCCGCAAACAATATGGATATGGGTATTCGGTCTTTCTGAATATCAACATCTGCCGCAATAACCTGGACGATGTTCGCCAGCTAACTGAGATCGCTCGTGACTGCGGCATTGCCACCGACTACCACATCAACGAGTCGCCGCTGCTGGCGCAGGACGATCACTTCAAGCACAAAGAGGAGAACGTCACCTACATTACGCCCGAAGACTGGCCCGCAGTGGAAGAGACGATCCAGTGGCTCACCGAAAAACAGGACAGCGGCTACAAAATGGTGAACTCCAACACGCGCCTGTGGCAGATGGTGGAGTTCATGAAGGGCAAGCATTTTCCGTGGAACTGCCGCGCCGGCCAGAACTCGATGATCATTCGCGTAGATGGGACGCTGGCGCCATGTTTCCCCATGTACACGGCCAGCTATGACTGGGGCGTGGTCGGCGACCACAAGTTCGACACCAAACAGCTCGACCATCAAAAGGAGAGCTGCCAGACTCATTGCTTCTCCACTCTGAACCACATTCTCGGCTGGTGCTACAACGACCAGCGCGTCATCAAGTACTTCTTCAAGCAGCTTGCGCACGGATTCCAGGGAATGAAAGGGCAGATGTAAGACTCTGCCGTTCCCTCGCTCAACTATCCCGGTAACCTATTTAACTCAGAGGAGGAACGAAGGTATGCCAACGGCCGTTCAAGAGGTTGTGCAGACAGATTTCGAGATGGAAATCCAGGCCCGCATCGATGCCGAGCGAGCCCGGCTGAGAGCTGAAGCGGGACTGGCCCGCATGCGCGAATTCAAGAAGCCCGTAGAACGCACCTTCACGGCGGGGGAGCGCGATCGCGTCACGATCCTCTTTGGCGGCCTTACCTGGAAGCACGAAGAGATGATCAAGGCTGTGTTTCACGGCAGCGGCTATCACTGCGAAAACATCCCTACTCCGGTTGTCGCCGATTTTCAGGCGGGCAAGGAATTTGGGAACAACGGGCAGTGCAACCCTACCTATTTCACGGTCGGCAACCTCGTGCGCTACCTGCAAGGGCTTGAGCAGAGCGGCATGCCGCGACAGCAGATTATCGACGACTATGTCTTCTTTACTGCCGGCTCCTGCGGACCATGCCGCTTTGGCATGTATGAGGCGGAGTACCGCTTCGCACTGCAGAACGCGGGCTTTGAGGGCTTCCGTGTGCTGCTCTTCCAGCAGACCGATGGCATCAAGGCCGCGAGCGGCGAGCCGGGTTTGAAGTTCTCCGTCGATTTTGGAATGGGCATGCTCAACGCGCTCAATCTGGGCGACGTGATCAATGAGCTTGTCTACCAGGTTCGTCCCTTTGAAGTGACCAAAGGCGAGACGGATCGCGTGATCCGGGAAGCAGTCACCACGCTCACCGACACCCTGCGCGACCGCAAGCGCTGGCACATCATGGAGGCAGCTCCCAAGTGGGCGCGGCCCTATCTTGAGAAGCATAAGAAGATCGAGGGCATTGGCTGTACGCTGGGCAAGGTGGCGCACAACTTGTATGGAAAGGAGTACGTGGACGCGCTGCAAGCGTGCCGCGACAGCATCGACGCCATCGAGGTCGACCGCTTGCGCGTGAAGCCGGTGATCAAGATTACCGGGGAATTCTGGGCGCAGACTACCGAAGGCGATGGCAACTTCAACATGTTCGCGTTCCTCGAAAAGGAGGGCGCACAAGTGCTGGTAGAGCCGATCGCAACATGGATCGACTACATGATGTTCGTTGCCAAGGAGGGCGCCAGGGCGCGCGCGCAGGCGCAGGCTCCTCATCGCGATCCCAAGTGGTATGAACTGAAGAAACGTGCTGTAAACAGCTTCTCGTTATTTAAGAAGACGGCCGGCCTGAGTGCGGGTAGCGGCATGTGGACTTACTTCTATCACCGCACGATTGACCACATGGGCGGCACCGCGCATCACCTGGTTCCGCAGGCTGAGTTGTCGCGGCTCGCACATCCTTTTTATCACCAGCTGGCCCGCGGCGGCGAAGGCCACATGGAAGTGGGCAAGAACATCTTCTACACGGTGAACCATCTCTGCCATATGGTGCTGGCGTTGAAGCCGTTTGGCTGCATGCCCTCCACGCAATCCGATGGAGTGCAATCGCGCGTAGTCAGCAAATTCAAGGACATGATCTTCCTGCCTATCGAGACCTCCGGGGAGGGCGAAGTGAACGCGCACAGCAGGGTGCAGATGGCGCTGGCCGAGGCCAAGGCAAAGGCGCGCGCCGAATTTGAAGGCGTGCTCCAGAAGACCGGCAAATCGCTCGACGATCTACGCGCGTATGTTGCGGAGCATCCTGATCTCAGGCGCGGTCTCTACAAGGTTCCGCATCGAGATGGGATCGCCGGAACCGCGGCGCAGTTTGCCTTTCACGTAAGCGACCTGATGAACAAGGACCGCGCCTATCGCCGCCGTGCGCGCGTGGCGATGTCGACGCAGAGGGTCGCGTGATGCACATGCCTGTGCGATCCCTGGTGGACGGCTGCCTGTCGGCGGCGTGCCTACTGTTCGCCGCGGCGCTCGATGCAGCGCTTCCCGGTGCCTTCAGGTCGCGCCTCCGGCGGGCTTTCGCTCCTGAGCGATATCGGCCCGTCTATTTGCACTCCGGTCGTCGAAACAGAGTCCGGTACTGATCCGGACTGAGGAGAAAAGCGGATGCAGCAGCTTCTGGTAGGGCTCGATGTGGGCTCGACGACAGTGAAGGCCGTTGTAGTGGATGCGGCAACGGATTCTACTCTGTGGCAGGACTATCAGCGGCACGAGACTCGCCAGCCGGAAAAAGTGCTCGAGTTTCTGCGCCGCATGGAAGCCGACACGGGTATTTCGATCGAGAATACGAGGATCTTTGTCACTGGTTCTGGCGGCGGACCCATCGCTGAGATGATTGGCGCCAAGTTCGTGCAGGAAGTGCATGCCGTGGCGCTGGCCGTCGAGAAGCTGCATCCCGAGGTCTACTCGGTCATCGAGCTGGGAGGCCAGGATGCGAAGATCATCGTCTTCAAAGACGATGAAGAGACCGGCCGCAAGAAGAAGATCCCCTCGATGAACGACAAGTGCGCCGGCGGCACGGGCGCGGTGATCGACAAGATCAACGCCAAGCTGAAAATTCCTACGACGGAGCTGGCCAACCAGGGCTATCACGGAATCAAGCTGCACAAAGTGGCCGGCAAATGCGGCGTCTTTGCAGAGACGGACATCAACGGCCTGCAGAAGACCGGGACGCCCTCCAATGAACTGATGGCGTCTCTCTTTGAGGCCATCGTGCTGCAGAACCTGAGCGTGCTTACGCGCGGCAATACGCTGCGTCCTCACGTTCTGCTGCTCGGCGGCCCCAATGGGTTCATTCGCGGCATGCGCGAGGCCTGGCAGGCCAACATTCCGCGCATGTGGAAAGAGCGCAAGGTTGAGATTCCGGAAGGCACAACGCCGGAAGAGCTGATCAAGGTTCCGCAGAACGCGCAATACTTTGCCGCGCTTGGAGCAGTCGAGTTTGGCAAGGATGAGGAGCCCGCGATCGGGCGTTATCTCGGTATCGAGAAGCTTGCATGGTACATCGACTACGGACGCGCGGAAGAAAAAGCCGTATCCGGCGGCAAGGGCCTGGTTACAGACAACGCCGAGCTTGAGGAGTTCCGCTCGGCTTACCGGCGCACGAAGTTTGTCCCTGCGGATTTCGCAACTGGACAACTCATCTCGGGATTTGTGGGCGTGGATGGCGGCTCTACGTCGACGAAGGCGGTATTACTTGACAAGGACGGAGAGATTCTTTGCAAAGCGTATCAACTCTCAAATGGAAATCCGATCGAGGACACGATCGAGATGTTCGAGAACCTGCGCAAACAGGTGGAAACCCGCGGCGCAGCGCTTGAGGTGCTGGGGGTTGGCACCACCGGATATGCCAAGGACATTCTGAGAGATGTGCTCAAGGCCGACGTTGCGCTGGTTGAGACCGTGGCGCACACCGAGTCTGCGCTGAAGTTCTATGAAGACCCTCATGTCATCATCGATGTGGGCGGGCAGGACATCAAGCTGATTGTGCTGAAAGACGGCCGCGTGAAGGACTTCAAGCTAAATACGCAGTGCTCGGCCGGTAACGGATACTTTCTGCAATCCACCGCCGAGGGCTTCGGCATGAAGGTGGAAGAGTTTGCCGACATCGCGTTCTCGGCAAAGTCGATGCCGTCGTTCGGCTACGGCTGCGCCGTCTTCATGCAGTCGGACATTGTGAACTTTCAACGCCAGGGTTGGCGTTCCGAGGAGATCCTTGCCGGGCTCGCCGATGTGCTGCCCAAGAATGTTTTTCTCTACGTTGCGAGCATTCCCAACCTTGCATCGCTGGGCACGCGTTTCGTACTGCAAGGCGGCACGCAGAACAATCTCGCCGTGGTCAAGGCCGAGGTTGACTTCATCCGCTCGAGCTTCCGCGCCAATGGCAAGGAGCCGGAGATCATCGTTCACGAGCACTGCGGAGAATCGGGCGCGATCGGCGCGGCGCAGGAGGCTTTGCGGCTGTGGAAGCGCGGCAAACAGACAACTTTCATTGGCCTCGATGCCGTACGCGCAATTCGCTATCGCACCACGCGCAATGAAGACACGCGCTGCTACTTCTGCAAGAACAACTGTCTGCGCACCTTCATCGATGTGAACGTGAGCGGCGCGGCATCGCAGGAGCTGGTAGCGCCGCTCGCCGAAGACCGCGCAGCCACCGATGAAGAAGTCGCCGCGGTGATGGGCAATCTTCCCAGCGTCGAACTTCCAAGTCTGGAGCAGATTCAGGCGAATCTCCCCGCGGCCTCACATGGCTCCTCGTGCAGCACAGGTCATTCGCACGATGATACGGGCGGCGGATGCGGATGCAACTCCACTGCGAGCACCTCGCTCCGCGCCAAGGTTGAGCCGTTGATCCAGATTCAGGCTGCCCCTGGCGCAAAGAAACCGATGGAAGTTCTTAAGCCTACCGGCGAATTCCAGCCACGCAAGACCAAGGTCCCGCTGCGCGTGGGCGAGCAACGCTTGATCATCGCCACCTGCGAGAAAGGCGCCGTCGAAGACCTGGGCGACATGAAGGAGATCAAGGCCGACATCGACAAGATCAAAGCCGCGAACCCTAACTTTGTCGACATTGCCGCGCGTGATGTCTTTCGCCATCTCGAAGTCGGCCTCATCGCCGATTCAACTCCGAGCACCAAGGGTCTGTTTGTCTCGAAGGCAGTCAAGGAGCGCGCCGCGCTCATGGAGCGCCGCAAGGACTTCCGCGTCGGCATTCCGCGCCTGCTCAACACCTACACATATGCCCCGCTCTTCAACGCGTACTTCGCGAGCCTGGGCATAAAGGCGGAGAACATTGTCTACTCCGACTACACCACGCCGGACTTGTATCGCGCCGGAGCCAGCCGCGGCGCGGTTGATCCGTGCTATCCATCGAAGATCGGCATCGCGCACGTCTACAACCTGCTGGCCGCAAAGCACAGCAAGAAGCCGCTCCATGCCATCTGGTTCCCGATGTACGATGTGCTGCACACGCCGCTTGTGAATCTCACCGGCTCCAACGCCTGCCCCACGGTGACCGCTACGCCGAACGCGGTGAAAGCCGCATTCACCAAGGAGAGCGATCTATTTGCAGAGAACGGAATCACGTACCTTGATCCGATTCTGAATTTGCAGGACCGAAAGATATGTGCCGAGCAGATGTACAGGGCATGGGCGCCGATGCTGGGTTTGTCGCGCGATGAGAACGATCGAGCTATCGAGACCGGCTTCCAGGCGCTTACCGATTCCGAAAACGAGATCCGCCGCCAGGCGCGCGAGACGCTGGATCAACTGGAGCGCGAAGATCGAATCGGCATCGTGATGCTGGGCCGGGTTTATCATCACGATCCTGGCCTGAACCACGAGATCATGGAAGAGTTCCAGAAGCTGGGCTATCCCGTGTTCTCGCAGAGCACGCTTCCTCTGGACGAAGACTTGCTGGAGCGATTGTTCGGCGATGAGGTGCGCGCCGGCCTCATCACGCATCCGCTGGACATCAGCGATGTGTGGAAGAACCGCTATTCCACAAGCACCAACCACAAGGTGTGGGCAGCGAAATTTACCGCACGGCATCCGAATCTGGTCGCGCTTGAAGTGTCGAGCTTCAAGTGTGGCCACGATGCGCCGATCTATGGTGTAATCGAGGGCATCATCGAGCGGTCGGGCACGCCCTACTTCTCCTTCAAAGACCTGGATGAAAACAAGCCCACGGGCTCGATTCGTATTCGCGTGGAGACCATTGATTACTTCCTGCGCCGTTATCGCGACGACATCATCGAACGCAAAAAGAGGGAATTGGACATTGAGGCGTGGCTGGCTGATTTCGAGTACAGCCTGAGAACTACTGAAGAACGCACTGAGGTGGCTTATGCAGGCGACTGAACGATGGCCAGCGTGTTCGAAATTCGGGCGGCGACAGAAAAGTAGTCAAGGGGTGCTTGCGATTCTGCTGATCACATTTCTGATTCTCATTGCTAGCTCGCTGTGCGCTCACGCTCAGTATGCACAGAATCCCAACGCTGCAGATCCAGCTGAGATAGTGTGGAGAATGGTGGCGCAGAATGAAACGCGTGCGGGACAATTGAAATACTTTACTTCTCGGAGACACTACCATATTGAGTTCCACGGTCTAGGGCGCTCTATGGCGGCGGACATGCATGTGCAAGTCACCTACAACGCGGGGTCCGGTGAGACACTTCAGTTGATTGATGAATCAGGATCTCATCTTCTTCTTGACCATGTGCTGACGAAGCTACTCGAAACCGAGCGGGACGACTCACGGCAGCATAAAGCATCGCTGACTCCTTTCAATTACAACTTCACTTTTGATACTCAGACAAATGAAAATGGGCGCCCGATCTACGTATTCTCCGTCGAGCCAAGGGTAAGGAATAAACTTCTTTATCGAGGCAAGGTCTGGATCGATGCGGAAGACTTCGCCGTAGTCCGGGTCGAGGCGCAGCCTGCCGAGAGCCCCTCCTTCTGGATTCGAAGCACGCAGATTCACCACGTCTACGCAAAAGTGGGCGACTTCTGGCTACCTCAGCGCAATGTCAGTGAGTCGAAGGTCCGCTTCGGCGGAACTGCCACTCTCACCATCGACTATGGCACTTACACTCTTGCTCTTCCGGATGTTGCTCCCATGCAAACCGCGAATGCGGCCAGTCAATCATCTCCGTCACTGCATTGACAGAATTCTCGCGAGCTGTGGAGACTCTGCAATGCGCACTTTGCTTTGACCTGGAGGCTTATATGGTCGATTGTGTGGTTTGCCAATACTGGTCCGAGCGTATCGAGGAGACTAGAACACGCCGCAAAAATACGCTCCAAGAGGAAGCACGTCTGATTGCAACTCTCAGAAGACACCAACGCGGCTCCTGTATGTCCGGGAATTCGGAGTACTGCCAATCTACGAGTAATTGCGTCTTCGGCCCATTGCTCTCTGCTCAATGGACGGAGAGCCGAAGTAGACCCGAGATTGCAGCACA